>Ga0209085_1000066_pt1 | contig 71157 bp, 76 predicted proteins | sample C_131016_EF_Meta_FD_187310 | JGI IMG/M metagenome (GOLD analysis project Ga0209085, IMG submission 187310) | Freshwater microbial communities from Lake Croche, Canada to study carbon cycling - C_131016_EF_MetaG (SPAdes) (version 2) | ecosystem: Environmental > Aquatic > Freshwater > Lake... | reverse complement strand
CAAATAAGCACTTAAAATCTAGCATTTGTCAACTAGCTTTTACAAATTAATAATAGAAATAGGGTAGCTTTTAACTACCCTATAAATATTTGAAAGTAAATTTATATTTGAAAGGAATTGTGATCGCCGAGTCCCCTATTAAGCAAGACTTTCAATTATCTTTTCATCCCTACCGTTGCTTTCCAAAAATTTTTTCAGCAGCATAACGACCTAAAGACTCGCCAACACCGTATCCAACAACAGCGCCGGCAGCACTGCTGCCTACTGCTCCGCCGAAAATACCGCCAATAATTCCGCCGAAAGCACCCCCAATAGCCCCTAAAATATCATATATATTTGCATTAAATCGCCCCCCAACAATGGAATCAAGTTCTAAATCAGATAGCTCGGAAAGTTGAAATTCAGCGGGTTTTAAGTCATTAATTTTGATGTTTGACATGAGAGGAAAACTCCTTGTTTTTGTTTTATTAATCTTATAATTACTCAAATTTTTTAGAATGGCAAGAGTCTTTTAAAACTTAATTAATTCATTTATGTTTCTTTTTTAAACTTCTTTTGGAAAGCATCTTTCTTATGGACTAGTTAGGCGTATTAATTGATGATTATTATTTAGGTATAAAAACGTAAAAAACTAAGACAGAGTCAATTTTATATAAAACATAATTGGTTTAATATAATCTTTTTAAATTAAAAAATCAGAGAAAAAAGCTATTTTTAGATTGAGCAATTTTTTATTATGTTGCTAAAACAGCAGGGTCTGAATTCATTGAACAGGAATTTGTCAACATTGTGGCTCAAGGGCAGGTAACACTCTTAGTCACGAACTGACCACAGCAGAAGCTCTCGATCTCGTTCAACAATTAGTAGAAGTTGGAATTAAATAAGAGCTTTTTTAAACTTAATTGATTCATTTATGTTTCTTTTAAAACTTTGTTTTTCCTAATCTCTCAGATCAATTAGTTTTTTATTATACTAATTAGCCTCAAATTTAAGTAAAAATATAAGAAAAACAAAGACATTGTAGGTAATTTAGTGCTAGTATCTATTTCTAAATAAAATATAATTGATTTAATTAAATTTTTTTAGATTAAAAAAATCAGAGAAAAAAGCCTTTTATTCTATTTAGTTATTGGTTAAGATAAAGACAAATAAAACTTCAAACAAGGAACTTAATCATGTCCACTATTTCGATTTCAGATCTTTCTCCTACCCATTCTGAATCTTCCCTAGCTTTTCTTAGTGAAGAAAAAGAAGGATTAATAGAATCTGCTGTTGCTCGGGCTATTGATGCCAGAAAAATAATAGGGGGCAGCAGTCTTCTTCGTCCTCGTATTTTTGGAATATACCTCTCCCCGGCCAGGCTCCGCCAATAGGGATTGAGCCTTCCATCAACTCCTAAAACTTGTTACCATCCCATTCCCATAATCAAACTTTAGACCGCCAGTTATTCAGGGAGTTATTATCCATTAGATGTTCCGTTTAAGCATTGGTTTCCTAAAAATCAATGCTTTTCCCAAACTAAAGATTACTCGCAGGAAAGTTAATAACAAATGGAAAAAAACACTGCTAATAATTTATCGTTACTTTGTCCGAGTGCTAGACCAGAAATGGAAGGCAGTGTAGCTTTTGGGATTATAGTTGGTACAGCGGATGAACCTCGTCTAGTTCATTTTGAGCAACCACAACCAGTGACCGATGAATTATTAGCTCTTTCAAGGCCTGTTGCACCCACCGAAGTGTTCCGCTTTGCTGCCTCTTGTGCAGAAAGTAAATGCCAACATTTCGATGGTTCTAATTGCCGTCTGGCAGGGCGGGTTGTCGAAATGCTGCCTACCGTTGCAGAAACGTTACCACCTTGTCGTATCCGTTCAAGTTGTCGTTGGTGGCAGCAAGAAGGAAAAGCGGCTTGTTTCCGTTGTCCACAGGTCGTTACCGACTCTTATGTTCCATCTGAATTGTTGCACCAAGTGGCAGGAGTATATAGTGAGCCCTAAAATCACTACTCTTTTACAGTCCACTTTTGTCCATCTATCAAACCATACAACTAGGAGTAAACTATGTCTCTTGAAAACACAAAATCGTTTTACCAAAGAATATCAACTGATGAGAACTTTAGTGCTAAATTCCAAGGATTAGAAAATCAAGAAGAATTTTATTATGCTGCTAAAACAGCAGGCTATGAATTCACTGAACAGGAATTTGAAGACTATACCTGTAAACTGCTTTGTAAAGGGGACGACTTAAATGATGAAATTCAAGATTTGAGTGAGGAAGAATTAGCTTCGGTGCTAGGAGGATTTATCCGACATTTCCCACCTCTACATCCCATGTATGGAATAGTAAGACCAATTTTTTCTCACCTATAAAACCACAACCACTATCGACTGTATAGAGTAGTCTTTCGTCCAGAGATTTAATAATAGTTTCGCCAAAAATTAAACCAGATGGAAGGCAGCAGTAAAAATAAGTAAAAAATACTGCTGCTCTTCCAAGCTAATAAACACATAGAAACCTTAATGGAGAAGTAGAATGAACGAATATCATCGGACAAGTTACGCTGTTTGGGAAATTACCTTAAAATGTAACCTAGCCTGTCAACATTGTGGCTCAAGAGCAGGACACACTCGGAGTCAAGAACTTACCACAGCAGAAGCACTCAATCTTGTCGAACAATTAGCAGAAGTTGGCATTACAGAAGTAACTATCATTGGGGGAGAAGCCTTTCTCCGTCCTGACTGGCTAGAAATTGCCCAAGCCATCACCTCTAGGGGGATGCTTTGCGGTATGACTACTGGTGGTTACGGAATTAGTCTCGAAACAGCACAAAAGATGCTCAATGCGGGGATTAAAGTAGTTTCTGTCTCAGTTGATGGTTTAGAAGCGACCCACGATCGTATAAGGGGTAAACAAGGTTCTTGGCAATGGGCATTTAAAACCATGAGCCATCTTAAACAAGTTGGGATACCCTTTGGTTGCAATACCCAAATTAATCGACTCTCTGCGCCAGAATTTCCCAAAATCTACGAAAAAATTCGCGATGCGGGCGCATTTGCTTGGCAAATTCAGTTAACAGTACCAATGGGCAATGCAGTTGATAATCATCAAATTTTACTACAACCCTACGAATTACTGGATGTTTACCCGATGATTGCTCAAGTTGTCCAACAAGCCAGAAAAGAAGGAGTCGATGTTCAGCCAGGGAATAATATTGGTTACTATGGACCTTACGAACGACTCTTAAGGGGTGGAGATGCTTGGGCTTTTTGGCAAGGCTGTAACGCAGGACTCTCAACACTTGGGATTGAAGCAGATGGGGCAATTAAAGGCTGTCCTTCTCTCCCTACGGCCGCTTATACTGGGGGCAATATTCGAGAGCGCCCACTCAGAGAGATTATTGAACAAGCCGAAGAATTACGATTTAATATAGGGGCAGATACTCCCTCTGGAACTACTCATTTATGGGGTTTTTGTCAAACTTGCGAATTTGCCCAACTCTGTCGCGGTGGTTGTAGTTGGACTGCTCATGTTTTCTTTGAGCGTCGTGGCAATAACCCCTACTGTCATCATCGTGCCTTAACACAGGCAAAACGAGGCATTCGGGAGCGCTTCTATTTAGAGCGACCTGCAGAGGGACGACCTTTTGATCATGGGAAATTTGCTCTGATTGAAGAACCGCTTGATGAGCCCTTACCAAAAGATGATCCCTTACAATTTTTTACGACTTCTATTCAGTGGGGCACAAGTCCAGTCGAAACTGTCGCTAGAACCTAATTATTAAAACAGGAGAAAATTTTGATGATTGAGTATTCACCAGCAGATAAAATTAATTACAAAGAACCGCCTGCTCCTCTCTTACCCCGCTCAGGCTGGACTAGTCAAATTGCTTATTTAAGAGCAATTTTTCGAGCGAAAAAAGCTTTGGATTTAGTTGACATTGAAGGACTAGAACAAAACTAAATAAACAAAAACTAGGTAAAAGCGTAAAGCGGGACAAAATAAGGGGGTTTTGGGAAGAAATAAGTTAAGCCACAAAAAACCTTCCACCAGATCACAAGGAAAAGTATCATACTCTGACAAACCAAATAAGCACTTAAAATCTAGCATTTGTCAACTAGCTTTTACAAATTAATAATAGAAATAGGGTAGCTTTTAACTACCCTATAAATATTTGAAAGTAAATTTATATTTGAAAGGAATTGTGATCGCTAAGTCTCCTATTAAGTAAGACTTTCAATCTTCTTGTTACTCTTTTTATTCGTACTATTTTTTAGTCGATTTAGTACGAGAATAGTCATGGGCAACAAGAGCTCCTACACTAACGCCAAAACTAGCACCAACAACAGCTCCACCAAAACCGCCAACATAACCGCCAATAATACCGCCAACAACACCGCCAACGACCATACCACCACCACTCCCCCAATAATCAAGTACATTTGACATAAATAGCCCACCAACAATGGAATCAAGTTCTAAATCAGATAGCTCGGAAAGTTGAAATTCAGCGGGGTTTAAGTCATTAATTTTTAGGCTTGACATGAGAAGAAAACTCCTTGTTTTTGTTTTACTAATCTTATAATTACTCAAATTTTTTAGAATGGCAAGAGTCTTTTAAAACTTAATTAATTCATTTATGTTTCTTTTTTAAACTTCTTTTAGAGAGCATCTTTCTTATGGACTGGTTAAGTATACTAATTAACCACAATTATTTAGGGACAAAAAGGGGGAAACCAAGATAGAGTGAATTTTAGATAAAAGATAATTAGTTTAATATAATCTTTTTAAATTTAAAAATTAGAGAAAAAAGCTATTTTTAGATTGAGCAATTTTTTATTATGTTGCTAAAACAGCAGGGTATGAATTCACTCAGCAAGAACTTGAAGACTATACCTGTAAACTGCTTTGTAAAGGGGATGGGTTAGCGGCTGAAATTCAAGATTTGAGTAAGGAAGAATTAGCTGTGGTTTTGGGGGTATCTTAAAAGGACTACTCCCAATTTTTCGAGGTTCACAACCTATGTTGACAAAAAAACCTTGATAATCAGTTCTTAGAGGAACTTCGACATTTAATGATAATTCTCAAAGATCTTGATTTTCATTCGAAGTTAGATGGACTTTAACCAAGGCTAAAACATACTTAATATTTTAGTATATTCTGCTTTTCTGTTTTACCTTTATTTAGGCTCACCTACCTACCTGCTATACTGAAAAATAAATATTGCTAAATTTTAAAATCCTTCTATGGTGCCTTTAAATCAAGCTCCCGAACCTACCTGGATGATTATTTTTCGTCTCTTGCGTTGGGATAAACCAGCGGGACGATTGATTTTAATGATACCCGCACTGTGGGCTGTTGTTTTGTCTTCTGGTGGTGCTCCTCCTTTACCTTTAGTTGGAGTAATTGTTTTAGGAACTTTAGCTACAAGTAGTGCTGGCTGTGTAATTAATGATCTCTGGGATCGTGATCTAGACCCCTTGGTAGAAAGAACTAAAAATCGTCCCCTAGCTTCTAGAAGTCTTTCTATTAGAGTAGCCATAGTTGTGGGGTTGGTTTCTCTGGTTTGTGCCGCTATCTTTGCCCTATATCTTAATCCTCTCAGTTTTTGGCTTTCTGTAGCGGCTGTGCCAGTTATTGTCAGCTATCCTTTAGCTAAGAGAGTCTTTCCCGTTCCTCAATTAGTTCTAGCTTTAGCTTGGGGTTTTGGAGTTCTCATTAGTTGGACTGCAGTAACGGGAGAAATAGAAAATCTAACTATACTTTTATGGTTAGCTACTATTACTTGGACATTGGGTTTTGATACTGTTTACGCTATGGCTGATCGGGAAGATGATCGCCAAATAGGTATTAATTCGAGTGCTCTATTTTTTGCTGAATTTGCCCCTGAAGCTATTGCCATTTTTTATACTCTTACAGCTATTCTGTTAGCTATTGTAGCTGTTTTAATGGGTCTGCACTGGAGTTTTTGGCTCGCTTGGGCTATTTCTAACCTAATTTGGGGGTTGCATTATTTACGCTTAAAATCACCTCAACTCTTAGCTACGGACTATGGAGCAATGTTCCGTCAAAACGTTACGATTGGCTTTATTCTATTGATAGGTATGTTGACGGGATGTTTGTTTTATTAGCTTTATTTCTGAGTTCTTCTTGAATCCTGTATTCTCCTGATTCTTTCAAAACTAATTTTCTGTTTTCATCTAGATTATAGTTATAACCAACATAGCCACTCAAATTATAAAAAAGTTGATGTATATACCTATCTAGCTCTATTTCATCAGGAATTTGTGGACGATAATATTCTTTAATATCTTCTTCAATGCCTATTTTCTCTAGTCGAGCATGTAGTCCTTTATTATTGCCAGCAAAAAAAGCAGTTAAAGCTGGTGGATCTGTCATAAATTTGACGACAACAGAAGAAGGAAGACCACCTAAAGTGACAACTCCACTGAAAAACAAGATACCCCAACTGAAGATACCGACTGCCAATATGTAGCTTAAAAAACGTAGCGAAATTAGGTTATTTTGGTTTTTTGGTAAATTTATTTTTCTTTTTTCAGTCTGTAAATTCATTGCTGGCCTGAGTTATTACTGATTTACTAAATATTTTCTTACAAGCTATATCTTGTGCTAAGTTGTTTTGTCCATAAGTGAAAACAAAACTCACTTCATGTGAGAGTTTTTCTTGGAACCACTGCGCTACATAAGGACTTCCATAGATCATTACTGCTTGTAGGGACTGCTTCTCAATTAATCTTAGATATACTTCTTTAGCTATAGAACTGAGTCCTGCTTCCCCTCTAAAAGGATTGCCTCGAATAAAAACTTGTAGAATAAGATACCTATCTTCTGCCTCTTGAAGAATTTCTAAGCTAGTTTGATCTAGCAGTCTTGTTTTGTAGCCGAGTAATTGAGGAATTTTGACAGCTGGACTATGACGATTTAAAAACTGACAATTGAGCCAATCATCTACTACTATGATATTTTCTCCGGCTCCTTGGGGTATTAATGGTATATTTCCGGCTGCCAAAGTAGATTTATGTAGGATAATTCTAGAGAGTCCTTGATAGTCTTTTCTGGAGAGAGCACTCGTTGCTAACTCACTAGATGGTCTTAATTTGGCTTTAGCATGGGCGATGCGCTTCAGTGAAGTATAAACTCTCTCACTACTGAGACGACCCGTTTCTAGGGCATTATAGATGGCATCTATGGTAACTTTAGGGTCTTTTGGCATCAATAAAATATCAACACCTGCTTCAACTGCTTTTACAGCGAGTTCTTCATCTGTGTCATTTTTTGTAATACCTCCCATAATTAAAGCATCTGTGACAATTAACCCCTGAAAGCCGAATTTCTCTCTTAATTGTTCTGTTATTATAGTGCGAGAAAGGGTGGCTGGGTTCTTTTCGTCCCAAGCCGTAACTAGTAAATGTCCTGTCATAATACTAGCAACTCCAGCATAAATAGCACTGCGAAAGGGAGCTATTTCTACTCTGGCTAAACGTTCTAGGCTATGGTTGATAACTGGTAATTCTAAATGTGAGTCAGTTGCAGTATCTCCATGTCCTGGAAAGTGTTTAGCTGTTGCTAGTATGGGGAAAATTTGAGCACCCCTAATAAATGCACTCGTTAATTTACTGACCATTTCTGGACTATCAGCAAAGGCTCTAATATTAATAACTGGGTTATCTGGGTTATTATTAACATCTACAACGGGTGCTAATAGCCAATTAATCCCCACAGCTATTGCCTCTTTAGCAATCATCATTCCCATCTGTATAGAGTAGGAAATTGCTTTGTCTTCATCCTTTTTAGCAATTTCTCCTAGTGCCATTGGTGGGGGAAAATGGGTGCCCCCTGGGAATCTTTGTCCGACTCCTTCTTCAATATCGGCTGCTATTAAAAGGGGCTTACTACTCCAGCTCTGGAGTTGTTTTGTCCGCTGTGCTACTTCAACCGCACTAGCCCCCAGTAAGATTACTCCTCCAATATGAAGATTTTTGATCCAATGGCGCAGGGTATCCTCTCTAGGTTCCCAGATAGGATACTCTCGCTGCTGGTCGAGAAGATGTCCCGAAGCCCGAACAACGATCATTTGTCCGATTTCTTCCCGAGAAATACTCACTTTACTCCTCTTCTTCTGATGGAGAATTAGGTTGAGTAACTTGATTTATCAGACGTAATGTCCGATCTCCTCTCTCTAAAGAGATATCTTCAATAAAAACTACTTCAGGTGTTCTTCTCAATCGCACACGTTGCCCTAACTCTTTGCGAACAAACCCTATAGAAGCTTTTAGTCCTTCCATTGTTTCTGCTTTTGCCGATGGTGTCCCATAAATACTGACAAAAATCTTAGCGTGTTGTAAGTCTCCCGATAGGTCTACATCTGTCACACTAACCATTCCTGCGCCTACTCTATCATCTTTGATCTCACTGAGGAGCATTAGACTGACTTCGCGTTTAATAAGTGAGGAAACACGAGAAACTCTACGATCATTTGCCATATATGAAAACCCCCTTATCTTGAGGCTTTGGGTATGCCTTTTTACTAATTTAGATACTTGTTAAGCCTAACATAGCTTTAAGAGTAAAGAAAAGGAAAGCAAACCCCCCTATTAAGATACCCACTGTAGCTATGGCTGTCAAAGGGCTTTTCGAGAATAGTGGTTTGATCCATTGAAAAGCCGCAATAAATATTCCTAAAATTAAACTTATGAGGTAGCGAGGATAGCGCGCTACATTTTCAAAAAATTCTTGCATGACTGTTAGGGGTTAGGTGAACCGCTCCCTCCCTTTATAAGGATGGGTTAGGGTGGTTTAGCTTATTGGCATAGATATAATACCTCAGAGCATTTTACCAGATGTTGAGGAATTGAGGCATCTTTTCCTAGAGCTATAGCTGCTGTACCTAAAGCTATAAAACAGGCTTGACAAATCTCACATAGACCCACTCCCCCTAAAGAAACTGGCTCCTAAACCTTCAACTGTTTCTACTACTAGGGCACGATCTAGAAATTCATTTCTTCTCTCACAAGATGTCTCAGCTATTAACAAACAACCATGACAAGCTGCACCATGTAAAAATCTCTCTTCATAGGTCTCATGTGGTTTATGTACAGCACATACGGGATCGTTAGAGCAGAGTTTTCCTAATTCTAGAGCACTCATTAGGTGTTCTTCAATTCTTTTACCCTCTTGAACAAGACCTCCTAGTGTCCCCTCCGAACCGGATGAACCAGTATAGAGGAGAATGCCATAGCCAGAAGTACCTGCATAAATCCGTTCACGAATTGCACTAGCTGAATACCCACATTCTAGAGAAAGAGTAGTAATGAGAAGATGTGAAAGAGAATGTAGCATAATGTAGGGAAGTCTAGGAAAAGCCAATTTATCTGGCGAGATTCCCTTGTTTTGCAGCCAGCTTTTAAAACCATTATTTAAAGCTTGTCCTCTTTTTTGAACAGCTTCTTGGGTGACCCATTTCTCAATTGACTCCCGATAGAAAGAAAGGAAAACTCCTTCTCCTTTGTTTTCAATAGCCGGAACCCATTTAATGTTGAAATCTAAAGCTCCTGGTGTAACATTGAGTTTTAACTCTCCATCGATATCAGAAATGGGGGGTTCAAAGCGTGTAAATCCTATTTGTGCTATTACTTCTCGTAATCGATGCACTAGTACTATGCTTTCCATTTTATCTTTTAACTGTTCATTTAAGTTTAAATCAGTACGATTACGAGCATAAAAGTCTCCTTCTGGTTGATCTTCTCCTACAGAATCAGGAGATGAAAGAATTGTCTCAATTTCGCTCTGCTTAATTGTTTTATCTTCTTTGGATATATTACTTTTGCGTCTTTGCACTAACTCCCAAACTTCCTCATCAGTAAAACCTTGAAGAGCGTTAGTAACTTTAGACACACGCCTGTAAATGACTAGATCAGTTATAGTTTCAGCACATTGTAAAAAGTCGTCATAAACTCTATCGACTGCCTTTTCTAACTCTTCATTGAGATGATTAGGTAAAGAGATGACATTGATAGTTTGTGCAAAATAGGCGTTACTGGCTGAACGAACTAATATTTTATTAGGAGTAGGTTTATCAGTTTCAGAGGTCACACAGTTTTCTCGAACATTAGAACCTAACCAAGGACTAAAACCTTGACAAAAACCTAGGGCATTTCTATTGGGTATTGTAGCGTCTGAGAGGGGACGACGCTTTTGGCATTTTTCGCATCTGACAAATATATCCGCAAAATCACCTCCTGTTCCACTTTCATCTAACCAAAGATGACCACGACAACTGGATTTTCCCTCTTGATGAACGAAACTATCCCAATCAATATCACTTATATGTCCATTAACACAGGCTTGGACAAAACGAACTGGTACTACCGGAATTTTCTTGCGGTCTTCACTATAATATTTTCCTTCTCTTAATATTTTCCACGACATCAGAGGACGGGTGCGATATTCTTTGCCTGTTGGAGATTGCCACTTTTCTTCGATTTGTGCAATAAACCAAGTAGGAAAGATAAATGTCCGAATACCAGCATAAACAGTCTCAAAATCATCAGGACTAGTTAGAGGTGGTTCATATAATTGAATATCTTTACAGCCAAGTATTTTACTGACCTTTTCTTGGAGTCGTTCTTCATTAATCTTTTTCTTGTTATTTCCAAAAATCCAATGATTAAGACCACCAACAATAACTGATTTGTCGGGCAAATCTACCATTGAACCTGGTCCATAGGTAGAAATAATTTGACTTTGACGAATTTCCCCATGTGGTATTTTTTTGCTAGCCATTATCTTAGTTCACACTTCCTCATCTTTTCCATTAGGATTTTTGATCCATAAATTAACTGTTGGTTCAACTTCTCTTAAACTGCGTTGGGCTTTAAATTTACTAGCAATAGTTGGTAGGGTTTCTAAAGCTGGATCTAGGGGATTAAAAAGCAATGGGGGTGCTGTATCTACTTCGCTTTGATACTGTAAAATTCCTTTATCAGCCGCTATTGATTCCCAACTATCCAGTAGATCTATTACTTGTTTTCTAATTTGATGTTTTAGGGTTTCAGAAGATTCGGGATCTAGACTTTGATTTGCTGCACGTTCGACAATCGTTTCTACAACAAAGAACAAGTTGGAACGGTGTTTAGCTATATCTACAGCTTTCAAAGGTGCTGTTAGGGAATAACAGCCTAATCTAGCTAAAGCTACTGTAATAGCAGCCAGTCCTCGATCTAGTGCCCGAGGTGAAAATGGAGTTACACTAGTTGCTTCTACTGCTCGATAAAAGGTCTTATGCGAGACTTGAAAGCGTTCATAGTGTGAGCGATCCCGAGGTCTGTGAACATTGAGTAAGGTTACAACTAGTCCAGGACGCTGATCGTCTCTCCCTACTCGACTAGTGGCCTGAATATATTCAGAAACCGTCTTCGGTTGTCCTAGAACAACCATCAACCCCAGACGAGTTATATCTAGACCTACAGAAATCATATTGGTTGCTAAAACTACATCTAGTTCTTTTGGTTTAAAGGTTTGCGCTAGGCGACTTTTAGCCTCTGCCACTTGACTAGTATTTACTCGTGATGTAAGCTCTATTGGTTCATCTGCTATAGTTCTATTACTGAAAAGTCCTTCTTTTTCGTTTTGTCTTAAACGGGAGGAATAATTTTCTAGTCGAGATTTAACCTCATCCTCCACAATACGACGACTGCCTCCTAGTTCTCTAAGAGAATTAAAGTAACCTACAAGAGTCATATAGGGATCTGCAGGATTCTCTAAATTTTTCACTCCTCCTGCTTCTTTCCATGCCTTTTGTGCGGCGCCTAAAAGCACAAGATAAGAACGCATTAAAATGACCTTAAGACTTCTTCCTTTGGCAGCTATCCCAACATAAAGACGACCATGTTTTTCAGTTACAGTAACTGTTTTGGCAAAAAAGGAATCATGCCGATCAGGTCCTGGGGGTGGAAATACTTCTACAGAACTCCGTCCAAAAAGAGAGCGTATTTGATTAGTTGCTCTCCTGACTGTTGCAGTTGAAGCCACGATTTTAGGACCAACTTTTACCCCACTTACCTGATGAGAACAGAGATAGTCAACGGCTGTTTCATAGAGTCCCATCATAGTTCCTAAAGGACCTGAAATAAGATGGAGTTCATCTTGGATAATGAGATCAGGGGGGGGTAGGGGTTCACTCAAAGGTTGTCCTAAACTGTCAATAGTTGCATAGCCACAAAAACCCTCTTTATGAAAACTTTTGACTTTACCAAATAGTGCCCCTGTTTCACCAACCCAAGGCAGACTAGCAAATTTATCAACTGTAGCAATGAGAAAAGCTGGTAGTCTGCGATAAATCGAATCATCCACAGCCAGAATAGGTAAAGGGTTATGAGAACGAAATAAACAACTTCGTTCGACACAAATAATACGTAAATCCCTAGGTTGATCCTCATTAGGAGTTAACTCGAAAGAATTTTTAGTAAATTTATTACCACACCAGGGACAATTTTCTAAGGGAATAGGTAGAATATCGGTTCTGAGCCCTCTTTTATAAGCTATAACACGAGAGCGAGCTGTATTTTCATCTTTGTCGCCTTTTTTCCCCATGCGGTTAGGTGTGGCTGCTTGACCAACCCAGAGTCCTATTTCAAAAGGCCAAGTTCCTAGTTTTTCTGTATCTTTTTGTCTCTCTAACTCCAAGGCACAGATCAAAGTAGCGGCCCTACTAAGCTGATCTAAGGTTAGAAGTCTAAGAGTATATCTCATTAAAACGCTTAAGCCAGCCGAAGTAATACTAGGATTGCGCAATCTTCTTAAAATCATCGTAAAAGCGGACAGTCCGAGGTAAGCTTCTGTTTTACCACCACCTGTAGGGAAAAAGAGCAAATCTACAATTTCTCTTTCGCTATGAGTAGGATCGGCTAAACCAACAATATTCATTAACAGAAAAGCGATCTGAAATGGTCTCCATTTAGGGGGTTTAATCTCATCAGGTTTTAGATCTTTTCTTCCGTGACAACTTCTTTGACGAATTGATTTAGCAATAACTCGGTTAGTAATACGAAATGCCTCAAAAATCTGAGGTTGTTCAAGTGCTTTGAGTCCTGCTGCAATCCGACCTTTAACATTATTAGCTCTATTTAACAGTTCTTGAGCTACTTCTACTCGCTCTGTTGAGAGATATTCAATTCTAGTATATTGTCCAGTGAGCCAATCTTCATAAGCAGTAACAATCTGTCCTAACATTTGCTGGATTTCTTGGGCATCAGCCGCTTTACTTAAAGCTTCCATCTCTAGTTCAACTCCAGCAATAGCTGCGGGTTCTACTTTTTCTACCTCAGCAGAAGGTATCCAAGCTGTTTGGATTTCTTTACATTTTATTGCTTCTGTTTTGTTTAATTCTTGAGATGAAGAGTCTTGTAAGGGAATAGCTACTGCTGAGACGTTATGACCTACAGCAAACTCATAATCATTTTGATATTGTATATCGGCAATGCGTTCATCCTCATCATCGAGTGCTTGTCCACGCAGATCTGGTCTTGGCACAAATCCATCATCTGTTTGCACTATTAGTTTAGCTTGAAAAATATAACTAATGTCTCTCTCATTATCAGTCGCTGGTGGTCTATGGTTGACTAAAAAAATAGAAATAGTTTGTGTCCCTGGTGGAAGTTTGGCATTTTCCTTAACTTGATGTACAGACAGGGAGAGTTTAAGACCATTACTCTCTGGGACATCTAATAGATATAGATTTTTTTGAGATTGTAAAGAGATGTAAAGAGACTCTTGACGTGATTGACGTTGCCAAGGTGAGGAGGTGAGCGTTTGAAGAGAAGTTTCAGCGACCAGATCTTTTTGAAGCACTGGTGAATAGTCTCCCCACTCGACAGTAACTTTTAGTTCTTTAGTGGTGTGAGAAACCAGAAAACTTAAACCCATTGAAGAAGGTAGACAAACTTTACGCGCTGAAGCCGCTTCTTCTGGTACAGTTTCGTCGTCTCCATTAGATGTACTGCTTAACTGATCTAGCTGGTCATCGGCTAACTCATCTAAACGTTGATTCAAAGGAGCTCCATAAGGCACCAGAAAACCTGTTAAATACCATAGTGAGGGCGCTTGTGGGATGATTTCTTCTGCGTGGAGAATGTCTTCAGATGTAGGCCCTACTAGATCTAATTGAAGTGCTTCAACTAACTTTTTACGGACATCGGCTGATTTGGTCATAGAGAATTCAAGAATGCACTCTTTTTTAGAACTCAAATAGGAATGCTACTAAATAGTCATTAAGCAGCCACTAACTCTTCAGCTTGTTTTACTATAGAGTGTTTACTGGTTTTGCTTTCTATTTGAATATTGATCTGCATAGTTAACTCAGACAATTCTAACAATTCTTCGTTTTTATAATTGTCATAATTATTCTCTGCAAACCATTTGAGAATGTCTACTAAATGCCAAATCTTTTGAGGATGTACAGATATAGGGGAAGGAAAATTCGGTTTATTGACAAATTTTTGCATATTTTGCCTTGTACATTCAAAGAGATTTGCTAATTCTGTTACTCCTACAAAATCAGGAGATATAGATTTTAATTGGGCTCCTGTAATGACAGACTTTACATTATTAATAGCACTTTTAACCGCTTCATAGGCACTACTTGACTCCCGAACAAAATCCAAGGAAATAAAGCCTTTTTTTCCTACTCCAATGAGGGCATCATCACAACCTACCTCATAGAGTTGCTCTACATAATCATTAGGGTTAATGTCTAGATGCTCTAATTTGAATATTAAAGCAAAATTATATTCTTTCATATTAGTCATTTTCCAATTTATTATAAATACAATTATCTACAATTCTCCTTATCTGTTTAGCATGATTGTTAGTATTTTTAGGAGTACTCCAAATACTTGTTATACAGAACTCACCACATCTACAATTTTTATCCTTGTAAGGACATAAAATTGTACCCCAAGCATGGGCGTGAGAATTTGATTTTTTTATTTGCCATCCCTGACTCTCTGCATATTCCAGAGCTTCCCGAATTTCTTTATTAGGATGTAGATGTTTAGCCATTATTATCTTATAGTTATTATGCTCAGTTGTCAAGTGACAACCATGATCTTTTTTTAGTTAATTAGTTTTAGTTGAGAATTATCGTCCCCTTTGGGTTTTTTCTTCCCTTTAGGTTTAGTACTTTGTTTAGTATTTGTCTTCTGTTCTTCCTTTGTTCCTAACAGAATCTCCTCTTCTGCTCGTTTTTGGTTCAGATCTAAGAGTCTAGCTAGTACTTCATCATGGATGGCTTCAGACCAACGATAACGCCAAGGCAGTTTCTTTTTACCTGTAGCCACCAAGCTATTAAAATTAGCCGCCTCTTCTACAGTAGGAAAATAAAGATCTCCAGATGCTATACGTTCTTGAACTTCACTAGGTAAGTTTTCTACATCAATATCTAAATAGTCCAAAGCAAAACCACAACAAGAATCTAGATCAGACCATCCATAAGCCTCTAATACAACTCGATCCATTTCTGTATGTAATTCTCTCAATTTAAGGATGTCAGAATCTATCTCATAAGGGTCATGAAAACGATTATATGTCTCAGTTAACCCTTGATTATTTCTAATCATTAATTCTGCCCTAAATTCATAGTAAGTTTTACCAATGGTTTCAAGATCCGTCCCCCCTCTACCTTGGGGAGAGGAGTTAGGGGGTGAGGGTGGAAACGGAAACGTCTCAAAACAATCAGAAGGAGCATAAGCTAAATCATCTTTTAAAGTTGAACTAAAAAACCAAGCAAATATTTCATGTATGCGACTTTGTAAAATTGCAAATGATTCAAAGCTATCAAAAGGCATTACATTAAGTTTATTAGCAAAAACCATTTTGCTAGGCAAGAACACAAAGTGAAGATATTTGCCATAAAGTGGACAAACTAACACTCTCTCTAAAGGTGCTATTGTTTTAAATAAAGCTGGTGTATATCTTCCCCAAAGCCACCATTTATTTTTACGTCTTAAAGCATCTGGATTATTTCCTAATTTTTCTCTTTCAGGCTTAACCTTCTCCTCAACAATACTCATTAAATCAGGATATTGCCTCGCTTCATCTTCGGTCATTGTTCCAAAATTAATCACATAACGATTATGTGTATGAGTAGGATCACTATTTACATCCTCACCACTAATAAAGGGAAAGATACATTCTTTATTACGGGGATCTTTTTCTATTAAACGCTCCATTTCTGCTATAGATGTAGCCTCAGGGTTACTGTCATCAAAAGTAAAACCCATACCTAAGACAATGCTACCTTGAAAACTTTTACCCTCATTAGCTATTAAAGGTTTAGGGTCATCATTTCCTCCTGCATGAAAGAGGAAGGCAGAAATCCGAGTTACTTCCTTGTTATTGAGTGTTTTAAGGCTTGGAGATTGTCCCTTATATATGTTGATTACACTCACTACAACAGCAGCCATTCCCGGCCATTTATAGCGTTTAGTAGCATGATAAATAACTCCGCCATTGTTACAGATATATCTTAAGCCAGTGCTCCGAGTATCTCCTTGAGAAATGGTGTTAGTTGCTATCAGTCCCATTGTGCCATCTTTATTTAATAATTCAAAGGCTCTGCGAAAGAAAAAAGCCACTAGATCGGCATTGCCATTTGACTCAGGATAGACCTCTTTTAACCAATCTTGATAACCTTCTGCATGAGCATTAATGAGGGTATTTTTACCCATAAAAGGAGGATTTCCTACAATTGCATTAAAGCCAGATCCCCCCCTAACCCCCATATCAAACACTTCAGGAAATTCAATTTCCCAATTGAAAGATCCCCCCGGACCACCGTTAATAAGGGGGGAGCCGGAAACAGCATCAGAAATAGCATCAGAATGTTGATTCCAAAACAACCTTAATTCATTGAGTTTTTCTTCCCTTGCTTTGTTTTTATCGGCACTAAAGAAAGCACTGACTATTAAATTACCTCTTAACTTGGCTTCTTTTAAGGCTGTATCTGCATCTAGGTTTAATTCCCTTTTCTTTTCGTAGTCAACATCTGCTAAATTGTAAATCTCATTTCTTTTGGCTTCAGCTACATTTAAACCTTCTTGTAACTCAGTGGCAAATATTCCCCCTAATTCTGCTCCTTGTTTTTGTGGTATCCAAGTAAAAGCACCTATTTGGGCTTTGGTCAGTCCTACTAAAGAATCTCCACATTTCAAGGCATGATCTACAAAGGTAAAGGGTCTATCTTTAGCCAGTGTGACTAACCAGAGTGAGAGTTTAGCCAAATTGACAGCAAAGGGGTTTTTATCTACTCCATAGAGACAACGCTGTGCTATTAAACGTCTGGCAACTAAGAGGGGTTCTCCCTCCTGACTCCTGACTTCTGACTCCTGACTTCTGCCTCCTTCCCTCTCCCATGCTTCTACTACCTTCTCTGACAAAAAGCGACATACTTCTACTAAAAAAGCGCCTGAACCCATGGCCAGATCACAGACCTTAAGGCTTAAGATCTCTTCAGCAGTAGGTGATGGACCTAACCTTTCTAAAACAGGGCTTAGAGTCGTTTCTACAATAGGACCTGTTAATTTACGAGGGGTATAATGAGAGCCTGTGCGTCTGCGTTCTGAGCCAGGTTGTAAGAAAAGCGAACCAATGGGTAAAAGGTTTGGGGTTCTAGATGAGATTTTGTTATTTAAGGCGGCTAATAGTTCATCTACTGTCTTAGCTTCTTTGACTGCAGCACTTTCCTTACTAGATAACTTACATTGAGCCTCATCTTGCAGGAGTTTTGCCCGTTCTGTAGGCTTTTGGGCTAAAAGGTGTTCAATATTAATTACCACATCGAAAGGACGTAGAGCAATAGATGGACTCTGTGCTACCTGAATTTCAAAACCCATAATTGCTTCATAGACCGAGCCGATCTGTTCTACATCAAGTGCTCGATACGAGAGCCGTTCTCCATCTAACATGAGTAGATTGTCTAAAATACGGTATACAGTATCATCAGATATCCGAGGAACATCTAGAGAACTCTCCTCCTGCCTCCTGCCTCCTATCTCCTGTCTCCTGCCTCCTTCTAAAAAGGGATATTCCTGGGGGTCAAAGAGTTGTCCATGTCTTGCAGGGAGATAATTAGGGGTATGACCTCCTCCCTGATAAACTAGTCGGAATAAACTTAAGAGCCCTGCCCAAGCACCATATCTTTGTTCCATTGTATCGGGGTAATTCCCTACATCTTCTCTTAAGCGTTCATAGAGACCTGAAACTGCATAGTTTTGTTGATATATTGGATCATCTGGCATTAACCCTTCATCTTCTGCATAGAGCATAAATACTAAACGCATTAAGACTGTAATTAATCCCCCATATATCTGTTCTGGATTATCTTGAGCTAATCTCTGTAATAGAGCCCCATTAACTAAAGCATCTGCTGTCTGAAAACCTGTCAAAAGTTCCCAAAGGGCATCTAATACTTGAGATGCTAATTTAGTAGAAACTTCTGCTTGATAGTCGCGTGAGTCACTTAGGATCTTGGGTAAACGATGTTCTAAGGAGACATTGAAGAGACGATCTGCACCTAATAACATCTCTAAAGCGCCCAAGATGAGACGACCCGAGACCTCGGTCATAGCTTGTATCGGGAAAGTCAGATAACCTGAAGACTCACCACGAGGAGCATAAATCAGTCTTAGTTCAATTCCATTAAATAATAATCCTATTGGGATCTGAGTCTCTCGTAATAATCGTTCAAATTTAGCATTAATAGTAGCTTTCCAACCCCTTGTATTTTCTAGTTCTACTTCATCTAATGACTGTTCTGGGGTGACTTCTTGTATCAGTATAATCCACCGCTCAATATCGGGATCTTTTACTGCATAGGTCGGTCTTAAGGTTTCTCCATAGTCAGGTAGGACTACCTCTAAGTCTGTGGGTAGGTCTTTTACTAGATCTTCTGGTAACCAGTTGAGTATTTTTATTGCTAGTGTTGGAAAATCTAATTTTTCTTGAGAAACTAAGGATTTTAGATGTTGTTGTAATTCAATTGTAGATGAGTTATCAATAAATGCTTGTGCTTTAACTAAAGCAGGTGGAGAGACTACTAGACCAATTGGTTGTAATAGACCTAACCATTCTTTATGCCAGTAGATTTGTGCATCGTAATTCATAAATAATCGTGTAAAATAAATTTTCTAATGGGGTTAGGAGTCAGGAGTCAGAAGTCAGGAGTCAGAAGTCAGGAGATAGGAGATAGGAGATAGGAGGCAGAAGATAGGAGATAGGAGGCAGAAAGAAGAAATAATTAGGAGTCAGGGGAATATTTGCGTTGTTCAATTTTGGCTGTATATGAATCCAGTAGTTTACTTACTTCCTCTAAATTGATCATAAGTTCTCTACTATCGCCATATTCAAGGTCATTGGCCAAAATTAAGTAAGTAGATCGGCATTCTTCTAATGAACCTTGTGCAATATTGAAAAATCTAACTTTATCAGCTAAACCCTTTTTTTTAAAGCCTTCTGCTATATTAGCTGGCACAGATACTGAAGCTCTTCTCAATTGACTTACTAGTCCATAAGTTTCTGTTTTTGGAAAACTGCTGCTAAAACGATAGACATATAAAACTAGTTGATGTGCTTTTTGCCAAACAATTAAGTCTTGAAAACTTGAAGCTGATTCTCGTTTTATTCTGGCTCCTGGCTCCTGACTCCTGTCTCCTATTTCCATAACACCTCCTAATTAGATACAGGCCAAAGATAGACTAGACCCACAGGTTCTACTCGATGAGCTCTTATTTCATAAGCTTTTTGTATTCGGTTTGGTTCGGTTTCGATTTCTTGTTCTAATTGGTTAATTCGAGAACGCCAATGACGACGATCTGCTTCTAGTTGTCTATATTCATCACTATTAAACAAATCAAGCTGTAGATTTTCTGACTCTTTTTCTTGCTTGAGAATACGTGTTCTTTGGTCTTCTAACAGCTTTTTCATTTGAGCTGCTTCTTGAGTACCTCTTTGGGCTAATTTCCTTTCTGCTGATTTTATGAGAGTTTGCGCCTGACTTTCTAAATGTGTGATGAGATCTTCAACATCTCTAGAGGCATACTTTTTACATCTTTCTAAGATGAAAGGTTGAACATCTTTGAGTCTTGGTGTTGCTAAAGACTCTTCTAACTCTTTCAATACATCAATTTTATCTTCTTTAGTTAAAGGACGTAGTTTTCCTTGTCCTCGTGCTTCAGGTGCCAACCATTGAGCAGCAACTGCCATAATTTCATCATGTAGTCTGCTTGCTCTCTCCCCATAAATAGAAAGACGACCTAAGACTATTACCTTGGGTATGGGATCATCAGTTAAACACACACAAGAGCGAGTTAACTCATGATGAAGAAAACCTTGAGAAAGAAAACGTCCTAACAGACGCTGCACAAGACGATGCTCTAAATGAAGATGAACGACTTTACCATCTAGAGAACCGGGATCTCTAAAGACTACAGGACGAATAGTCGTCCTTTTGCGCCAATCCCAAAGTTTTTCCCCTTTGAGACGAGGTTCTCTTAATGTATCAAGAGTATTCGCCCATTTGGGATCTGCTCCCACTTGTTTATCCAGTGCAGAGAGTACCCATTGAGCACGATCTAGGTCTTGAACTGCTTCTTTAGCATCTAAAGGTACTAGGGGTTCAGCCCCTATAATTTCTAAAGAAGCCGACAGAGCATCCCTAAATAAAGTATCATTTAGACCTAACCATTGTTTAGCTAACTTGAGCATATTTTCGAGCTCTATCTGTTGTTCTTTGAGTTTTTGTTGCCTGATCCGAATAGCCTCTAATTCTTGTTCAATAGCCAGATCGCGCCATGAAATTGTCTTAGTTTCTTGTATAGCTGCAACAAGGCTCTGTTCATCATTAGCCCGAATACCCGTATCTAGTAGCAAAGCTACTTTTTTCTCAATCACAGGAGAAAGACTCCCTAGTTCTTGTAAGATAGTGGCTGTTTTTTGGACCAAAACATCTATTACTCGGTCTTCAGGTCGTTGTGGTAAGAGAAAATAATAACAACGCACAACAGGTTGACGTTGCAGTTTACGATCAATCCGTCCATTCCGTTGCTCCATCCGACTAGGGTTCCAAGGTACATCAAAATGAAAAAGATCCGCACAATAGTTCTGGAGATTCACCCCTTCCCTAGCTGCATCTGTAGCGATTAAGATCCGTAGAGGATGGTCTTTAGGATCAGCATTGAAAGCAGTTTTAATCAATTCTCTACGCTCATCTCCCATCCCTCCTGTAAAGGTCTCAATGCGTTCATCTTCTTGGCTAGAATGAGCAATAGCTTCTCTTAATTGCTCTTCTAAATAGCGCTTTGTATCTGTATATTCAGTAAAGATAATGACTCGACGCTCATTCCACTGGGCACCAGGTTGACCAAGGTTAGGGCATAATGATTGTTTAATCCATTCAATTAACTTTTTAATGCGACTATCTGGTTGATATCGAGCAGCTTTAGCAATGGTCGCCATTTCCTCCAATAATTCTTGTTCCCTAGCTGATAATGCCTCAATAGCTAATTCACTCGCAGCTTTCATCTGAATATCTTCTTCTATTTCTACCTCCTTCTCAGCTATCTCTGCCCGTTCATCATCTGCTCCTGGTGCCTCTTTAAGTAGTGATAGACTAATATTACCTAGCTGTTTTGTCGAACTTTTATTAGTTACAGAGGCTCTATGGACATTGAGAGTTCTAGCAAAGGCTTCTATAGAAGAGAGAAGACGCTTCTGTAATCCAGTCAAAACCAACATAGCCGCAGCTTGAGTAGACTTATTAGCATTCTTTAAACGTTCCTCTCTATAAGCCCGATATTCCTGTAAAAGTTGAGCTAGTTTTAACTCTGGGTTATCTTCTGAGAGTCCATCAATGATAATAGGGATAACTTGACGTTGCGGAAAATCTACATCTCCTATCTCTCGTAAATCTTGTTTCAGCCTTCTGACCATTACATCATCTAACAAGCGTTTATTATGGATGGGGACACCGCGACAGAATCTCTGTGGGTCTAGCATTTCTAATAGAGCCGTAAAACTATTAGAATGCCCATTATGGGGAGTAGCTGAGAGAAAGAGTTTATGTTCAAAACGAGGAGCTAGATCCCTGAGAGTTTTAGTTAATTGTGAATCAATAGCATACTTAGAACTAGTCGCAGGAGCTGCATTGTGAGCTTCATCTAAAATTAACATAGAGCCAGGTGCATATGAGCTCAACCAATCCCGCAAAGATACAGTATATGTTTCATCGCGTAATAACGCATGAGAAATAATAAAGCGGGTATGTGTTGTCCAAGGGTTAATCCCATAACCCCTCTCTCGTCTTTTAGTAGCTATGTAATTACGGTCTAAAATCTGAAACAAAAGACCAAATCTACTTTCCATCTCCTCCTGCCATTGCCGCACTACAGAAGGAGGACATGAGATCACTACTCGTTTTATTTTTTGTCTCATCAACATTTCCCGTAGAATGAGACCAGCTTCTATAGTCTTCCCTAAACCTACATCATCAGCGATAAAAAGAGCCACCCGGGGTTGTAGAAGGGCTTTCCGTAAGGGTTCGAGTTGATAAGCTTTTACTTCTATTCCTGCCCGATAAGGGGCTTGAAATAGTTTAGGATCTGTAGAGGTTACACAGTTCCACTTCAGGGTATGTAAATAGGCACTAAAACAGTCTGGAGCATCAAAACCTTTATTTATCACTGATTCCCATGAGGATTTCCCTAGAATTTTTGTATTAATCTCTACTTCCCAAAAGAGTTCTAGTTGTTGTCCTTGAGCATCATCATCTAAACAGGACAGTCTCACTAAAGTATTACCACCTTGAGTAGTTGAAAAGGTTATCTCTTCTACAAGATATTGCCGTGAGCGGACATAGACTATCTGTCCTGTTTCAAGATCCATAAGTTGCCTGCCTGTTTAGTTAATTTACTTACAGCAAATTTTAATCTATTAAGCCACAACTTAAAAACCAAAACCCATGCCGGGCCCCGCCCCCTTTCAAGGGTAGGTTTTTAAAAATTGGGTGTAGTGCAGACAAGGAGGACAAGGTAGGAAAGTGGACAAGGAAGAAAAACAGTATAATATTCGCTTTTTAACAGTACAAATTAAGAAAAAAGCCTATTTTTTAATAGAACAATCTTCCAAGTCTTCCAAGTTTCCCAAGTCTCCCAAGTCTTGTCAACACCAGAATGTAAAATATCTACCCTTGAAAGCCTGCCACGCCCCCCTGGTTTTGTGGTGGTTTTAGTCTTAAATTGCTATAGAATTAACTTGCCTCAGGACTTTATCAAGTTTTGTTACTAGTTTTTCCTGATGAGAACCCAAAAGTGTTTTAATTGTTAGTATATGGTCAATTAAGGCAGGTAGACCGGATGGAAGACGATCTCGATAAAGCATTGGAGGCTGATGTTTTAGCCGCAGCGCTAAGACTAAATAACCAAGAGTCTGGAGATCTACTGGAGTTCTTGGCCCACAAACTAGAACAATCTTTGCCTCAAAATACAACCGTAACCCGTGGCGGTTGGTTTCTCTCGAAAGAGCATCCAGTTCAGGAAATCCTCGTGCGCTTTGACGATTACCATTATCAAATTGTGCGAGCCAAACATGGATCTCTTACAGCCAGTGTAATGAAGCTCGTACGTGGAGTTGTGCTCAAAACGACCATAATTCCCTTAGAGCAGTGGACAGATGAGATAGCGCAACAACTGGCACAACTCGCTGAACGCAGTGGGAAGACCCGCAGAGCCCTCAACCAATTCGTTTTAGGAGAGCCTTGATGCCTTTCTGGAGAGAATCAACAGAAGATAAGCAACGCCGAGAAGAAGAAGCGGCAACCCGAAAGGCACTTGAGCAGGGGTATATTACTCCTAACGCACGCAGACGTCTGGAGGAGTCACGGAAGAGGCAGGGCTTTTTTACTAGCGATTTGACCTCGAATGAACATCTGTTAACTCGCGAGGCTGGTTATGAGCCTATCGGCTTAGTAATGGGAACATCCTTCTATAAACTGAGCTTTTGGGGCTATTTTAATGGCTACTATACGACAAGTGGAGAACTTGCTGTTCTGAGTCAGGCTCAACTAGCAGCTCGAACATTAGCTGTAAGTAGGCTCCAACAGGAGGCAGCCTTGCTGGGAGCAAATGGGGTCATCGGAGTCCAGCTAAAAATCCGTAACCATGATGCCAGTATGATTGAATTTACAGCCATAGGTACCGCTATTCGGATCCCAGGTAGAGCTCCCGATCCTAAACCCTTTACGAGCGACTTGAGTGGTCAAGAGTTCTGGCAATTGCATCAAGCAGGGTACTATCCGAGGGGGTTAGTCTTTGGTGTTTGCTCTTACTATGTTCATACTAGCTGGAATACTAGAGGTCTGACTAGGGGAGGGTTATTCGGGATAGGCAGTGGACAAAACCAAGAAATTACTCAATATACCCAAGCGTTCCAGATCGCACGTCACCTAGCAATGAGTCGGTTAACAGCTGATACTCAAACCCATCAGGCAGAAGGATCCGTGGGAACACACATTGATATGGGGATAGAAGATATTGAGTATGAAATAAACGAGACGACCTATCACGACCTTCTGATTCATTTTATGGCAGTAGGAACGGCGATCGTCGATGATCCTCAACCCGTTCAAACAGTTAGAAAGTCTCCTTTACTATACTTAAATCTCTCAACAGGCAAAACGAACGAAATCATCAAGTAATAAACATACAAAAAAACGACCTATGACTTCTAACCCTTTCAATGATCTACCCAGCCATGCACGTGAACGTCTACAAGCCATGCGAGGCAAAGATGAAAAACATCGTCTGTTCACCAGCGACCTATCAGTAAATGAATTCTTGCTGGTCAAAGAAGCAGGTTTTGACCCAGTCGGGCTGGTGGTGGGTTGCTCTATGTATCATATAGGATACCAGTGGGCTGGCATCAATCAAAATATGGAAATGACTGTCTTGTCACAAGCGATGTATCATGCTCGTGAACTGGCCATGAGCCGCATGGAGGAAGAAGCCGACGCTTTGGGTGCAGATGGCATTGTGGCAGTCCGGTTAACCGCGAAGCATATGGAATGGGAACCTAATTTGGCTGAATTTGTGGCTATAGGAACTGCGGTACGAGCGCGAAACCGTGACATTTCTTATCGCACCTTGGACAATAAACCCTTTACAAGTGATCTATCAGGGCAAGATTTTTGGACGCTGTTGCGCGCTGGCTATAGACCATTGGGCATGGTAATGGGGAATTGTGTTTACCATGTTGCGTATCAGGGGATAGGACAGTGGTTTAAGAATATGGGGAAAAATGTGGAAATGACCAACTTTACGCAGGCACTTTATGATGCGCGTGAGTTAGCGATGGAACGAATGCAGTCAGAAGCAACCCACCTGAAAGCAGAAGGAATTGTAGGAGTCCAACTGCATGAGGGGAGTTACTCTTGGAGTGCCCATGTGATTGAGTTCTTCGCAATTGGTACTGCGGTCTTGCCAATTCGAGATGACCACCACATTCCCACACCTCATTTAGTCCTTTCGGTTAATGACTAAATACTTGGTTAGTTATTGGAAGTATCTTAAATATCTCTTCATTCCAGGCGTATTTTTACTGTTTGCAGGACTGGTTGCCCAAACTATTACAGGTCAATCTCTTCCTCTTTACCTAAGTTTAATTACTGCTGGCTCTGTAATTTTAATTATCTGGTTGCTTTCATTTCTAGTAATTAATCGTTCTTTTTGGCAAAAGAGATCTACGCAAGTTAGAACTAATTCCCTAGTTTCCAGTTTGGCATTTTTAACCATTTTAATTCTAGTCAACTATTTAGCCTTTCGCTACTCATCTCATATTGATTTAACCGAAAATAAACTCTATACCCTAGCACCACAAACACAAGAAATTGTTAAGACTCTACCGCAACCAGCCAAGTTATTTATCTTTTTAAAAGAGGCTGATCCAGCCGATAAAGAACTTTTAAATACTTACCGTAGCTTTAGCCCCAATTTTCAATTTGAATTCATTGATCCAGAGATTAAACCAGGACTTGCTAGACAATTTAGCCGCAAACCTTTAGGAAATATCTACTTAGAATATGGGGAGAAAAAGCAGTTAGTGCAGGATTTACAACTAGATCCCCAAGGAAATCCTGTAGATAGAATATCTGAAATCAAGTTGACTAATGCGTTAGAAAGCATCCAGAAAAATTCAGTAGAAAATATCTATATTTTACAGGGACATGAAGAACCAAGTTTAGAAGCAGGGAAAGAGAGTATTTCTGAAGCAGTAAATAGTCTCAAAGAAAAAGGATATCAAGTTAAGGCTCTCAATCTCACACAAGAGACGAGTTTTCCTCAAAATATTGCCAGTTTATTAATTATAGGACCGAGAAAGAAACTGTTAGAACCAGAGGTCAAAGTCATTAAACAATATTCAGATAAGGGCGGAAATATCTTACTGTTAATTGACCCAGAAACAGAGCCAGGATTAGAACCATTATTACAAGAATGGGGAGTAAAATTAGATCCACGTCTAGTTATTGATGCTTCAGGGAGAGGTGCTCAAGTTGGGCGAGGTCCAGAGAGTCCAGTTATTACTAAATATGGCCAGCATCCAATTACTAAAGAATTTAAAAACGGTAATTCTATCTTTCCTTTGACCCGTCCTATTGGCACATTTAGGGTAAAAGGAGTAGAAGTAAATGCCCTTTTAACAACAGATGATCAGATGTGGGCAACTAGTAAAATAGATGCCGAAAAAGTAACTTTTAACCCACAAACTGACTTAAGGGGACCTTTTGATATTGGGGTGGCCTTAACCCGTTATATAGGTAAAATAGAATCCAAAATGGTAGTAGTAGGAAATGCCACTTTTGCGACAAATGGTTGGTTTTCTACACTTCTCAATGGGGACTTTTTTGTTAATTCTGTGCAATGGTTAAGCGAAAAAGAACAAGGAAATCTCTCTATTCGTCCTAAAGAAGCGAAAAACCGTCGTATAGTTTTAACTCCTTCACAGTATAGTCTTTTGAATTGGTCTTCTTTAATCATTGTCCCCCTCTCAGGCTTGATCTTAGCAGTCTTCTTCTGGTGGAGAACAAGATAAAAAGTTAAATTTGTACTAAAATACTATTAATACATAGACTATTTTTTTCATTAATTAAGATAAGCTAGAAGGAGGTCTATTCTATATTTTAATAATGGAAGTTTTAAAACTGACTGTTACGACTGATGAATCTGGTTATTTGAAGCTTTCTATACCAATGCAATTACCAACCGCTAAGGTAAATGTTGTCCTTGTGGTGAATCCTGTTTCATCTGTTGAAAAGCTAAAACCCCTGTATGATTTTTCTGATTTAGTAGGTCGATTAACTTGGCAGGGAGATGCAGCCGCTATGCAGAGGAATCTTAGGGATGAGTGGTGAGCGCTATCTTTTGGATACGAATGCTATCGTAGCACTGCTTCACGGAAATTATCAACTAGTTAAATTATTGCAAAATGCTGATTGGATTGGTATTATTAATTTAATAGTAAGCCAAGAAGAGACCGCAGTCTTCAAGGTACAAGGCTTGATAGAGACAACCAGAACAACAATTACTGATAACTCATTACAAAGAGATGTTATAGAATTAATAGAAAGGGTCATCATTTATAAATTACCTGATCTTAGCAAGAAGGAGCTAGAAGCTATGTTTGGACTAGCCGAATTAAAACAGACTCAGTACTTTAAAGATGTTAGAGCAGAAGCATTAGAAGAAGGTGAGGCCAAAGGTGAGGCCAAAGGTAGACAAGAAGGTGAGGTTAATTTAACTATTCGTTTACCTGTACGTCTGTTTGGCAGCTTACCACCAGAGGTAGAAACCCAGATTACAACTTTACCCACTACTACTATAGAAGCTTTAGCGGAAGCACTCTTAAATTTCCATAAACTAGAAGATTTAACTGACTGGTTAGCTAATCATAAGTAAAGAGGGTGTAGGGAGGTTTGCGCCCTAGGTTTGCTTCTAGGAGGGATTTGTCTGGAAGCCTGTAGGTACAGGCAATTCCATCGACTTAAACTAAGAGTACTAAATTTAGAATTGCTGTGTAAACTTACAAAGTCCTGTTAAAATTTGAGTATTCGGAATGTATCCTTGAGCGGAGTGAAATGGAGACTATTAAGGAAAAAGTAGCGCTCACCAATGGGACAAACTGGGGACTTTTAGAACTGACAGGAAAGGATCGTCTACAGTTTCTCCATAATCAAACCACTAATGATATTGCAAAGCTTACTCCTGGAAGTGGTTGTGATACTGTCTTTGTTAATTCTACTGGTCGAACTTTAGATCTGGCGACAGTTTACAATTTGGGAGAGTCTATCTGGATTTTGATCTCTTCCATTCGTCGTGAATTTCTGTGGCAATGGATAGACCGTTATATATTTCCTGCAGATAAGGTAAAGATTGAGGATATATCCCAAAAGTATCAAGTTTTAAAGCTGATTGGGAGTCAAAGTGAGCAACTTCTCAAGGAAGTACTTCATCAGGAGATAATTGAGACTAATTATGCTAGTCATCAAGAAATTGAGTCAATCAGAGTGGCTATAGGAACGGGTTTAGACCTACCTGGATATACTCTTTTTATTCCCTCACAAGATTACTCTTTTTACTGGGAAAAATTTAAAGATTTAGGTGCTATACCTTTATCAGAAGCAGATGAAGAGGAATATCGAATCAGACAAGGTCGTCCTAAAGTCAATCAAGAACTTACAGAAGATTATAATGCTTTAGAAGCAGGACTATGGCGGGCAATATCCTTTACCAAAGGCTGCTATATTGGGCAAGAAACCATTGCGCGGTTAAATACCTATAAGGGAGTCAAACAGAGACTTTGGGGTCTTAAATTGACTCACCAAGTCCCTCTCAATACACCTATTTACCAGGAAGAGAACAAAATAGGAATTATTACTAGTTGTTGTGTAACTAGTTCTCAGGAGGTGCTAGGGTTAGCCTATATTAAAACTAAGGCTGGTGGAGAAGGGCTAGAGGTTACAGTAGACCAAGCCAAGGGAAAGATTATCGCTCCACCCTATCTCAGTCATGACTACTACCAACCTAGTAAGTAGTCTAAAACAATCAAAGAACACTCTAACAGTTGAGAGAGTGTCCTGATGAGGTTGACTAATAACCTTTTTAGTAGGCTAAAGTTGTTAGAGTGTCTTCTAGGTAGAGACGAATCTGATCTTCTAAAGGGGAGTTTTTGACTAACTGTTCTTTTTGCCAGCGTTGGAAACCAGAACTACAGGTAATAGCTTGTTTAAGGCTTTCCCAAATTTGTTGATTTTTTACAAAAGGAGAATTAACTAAAAGGGTATTATTTTCCATGCTTTAATCTTCTCTCTCGCTAAATATTTACCCTAACCAATTTTAGGATAACGTAACTACTGCGCTAACAGATGCAATGCAGAATACAAAATCTCAATTATTCTAAAGGGGGAACGATCTGTTTAACTGCCCAACCTATGGCTGTAAAGTCTTGTGCGACCTTCTCAACTTCCCAAGGAGGGGTAGTTGAGAAAATTTCCTTACCTGTGAACATAACTAGCAAAGTACTAAAAGCAACTTGCACGAACAAATTAGCTAGTAAAAAGCTAAGTGCAGCCAAAGTGAGACCTAAGAGCTTAGATGGTGGGAAAAATTGCTCGGCTAACCCAGAAGCTAAGGGGGCTTCTTTGTAGATTAACCAGAGCACTAGTATCATCGTTGCCGTTAGTAGGCTGGTCACAATACGTTGGGAGGGGCGTTTAAAGAGGCTGAGAACTTGTCTTTGTTCATTAGTCAGTCTATCATAGCGGAGAAACCAGAAGAGGAGACTATAAATATTAAAAGGTCTCTTCCACTGCATCCATGCGATAGGTACTAATCCAACTAGAGCAACTAAGACGAATTCTAAGTAGGACAGGGATTCTCCTATAGCTAATCCTAACCAGACTAATTCTAGGAAAACCGGTGCTGCGACTAACCCAGTTATATGTATCCAAATGTAAGGATCTAAACGAAAATTCGCCATTTTCACAATTATTAATTAGTAGAGAGTGTGCGACGTTTCATTACCATCTCATAACATTCAATAATATCTCCTTCTTTCCATTCATTGAACTTAGCTGCACCAATACCGCACTCATAGCCAGCACTTACTTCCCGAGAATCTTCTTTAAAGCGTTTAAGTGATTCGAGCGTCCCCTGATGGATGATACTACCACCTCGCTTCACTCTTAGCAGACGATTGCGGACAATTTTACCTGATTGAACATAACAGCCTGCTACTGTGCCCCGTCCAACTGGGAAAATGTTTCTGACTTCTGCTTGTCCGAGATGTTCTTCTACTTCTTCTGGGTCTAGGAGACCTTCCATGGCTCCCTGTACTTCATCTAATAGTTTATAGATGATGTTGTACTCACGAATATCTACACCTTCACGATCTGCTGCTGCTCTGGCTCCGCTGGCTAAAGTAGTACTAAATCCAAGAATAACTGCGCCACTGGCTGCTGCTAAATCTACATCTGTCTCAGTTACTTCACCTGGAGCAGCTAAGAGGACTCGTACTTGTACTTCTTTTTGTGGTAGTTGTTCAAGGGCTGTCAAGATGGCTTCAGCAGAGCCTTGAACATCTGACTTGAGGATCAGGTTCAGTTCTTTTAGTTCGCCTTCTTGGGCTTTAGCTGAGAGGGTGCTCAAGCTGACTCGACGACTAGCCATGGCTTGCTGTAAGCGGGTCTGGCGTTTGTTATCTGCTCTGGTTTCGGCCAGTTCTCTGGCTTCTTTTTCCCCGCTAAAGACATCGAACTCATCGCCTGCGGCTGGAACATCATTGAGTCCTAGTATCTCTACGGCAAAAGATGGTCCGGCTTTGTCAACTCTGTTGCCGCGATCATCGATCATGGCGCGAATTTTTCCAAAGACGGATCCTGCTACTATAATGTCTCCTACCTTGAGAGTTCCATTTTGGATCAGTAAGGTAGCGACTGGACCTTTTGTGCGGTCTAGGTTGGCTTCTATAACTGTTCCTTTGGCGGGACGATTGGGGTTGGCTGAGAGTTCTGCTACTTCTGACACTAGAATTATCATTTCTAGTAGTGTGTCTAGATTCTCTCCTTTGAGCGCACTGACGGGTACCATGATTGTTTCACCGCCCCATTCTTCTGCTAGTAGTCCTAGATCTGCTAGTTCCTGCTTGACTCTGTCTGCATTGGATTGAGGTTTATCTATTTTGTTGATCGCTACAACTATTGGTACTCCCGCAGCCCGAGCATGGCTGATTGCTTCTCTAGTTTGCGGTTGTACTCCATCATCTGCAGCAACAACTAGTACCGCTATGTCGGTAACCCTAGCTCCTCTGGCTCGCATAGCTGTAAAGGCTTCGTGTCCAGGTGTATCCAAAAATACTACTTGCTGTTCTTTCCCTTCATGTTCTACATCTACATGATATGCCCCTATATGTTGGGTGATTCCTCCTGCTTCTCCTTGGGCTACTTTGGTTTTGCGGATCGAATCTAGGAGTGTTGTTTTTCCATGATCCACGTGCCCCATAATTGTTACAACCGGTGGTCGCCGTATGAGATGTTCTAGATCTCCTATGTCTAGCATCTCTGTACTCTTAGTCGCCGTGGATATTTCGGCTACTGTTTCTACTTCTACTTCTAGTTCCTCTGCTACTAGACGAGCAGTTTCTACATCTAGCGTTTGGGTAATACTGACCGGTATACCTTTAAAAAAGAGGTGACGAATGATGTCTGTTGCTTGTATATTCAGCTCTTCTGAGAGCTCTTGTACTGTCAAAGAGCCTGTCAGGAATATTTTGGTGGCTTTTTCCTGGGTTATTGTTTTGGTTTGGTTGCGGTCTCCTTTGCTTTGCTGCTCGCCCTTGTGCATTGGTTTTTTGGGCTGTTTAAAGGTGGCCACGTTAGCTGTTAGACTGGACCCCGTCTTGGGTTTAGGTGGTCTGGCAATGGACAGACTAACTGATACTGGCAAAGGTACATTTTCAAGTTGATCTTCTAAATCTTCATCATCTTCAATGACTAGAGAGCGTCTTTTGTTTTTCCCTGCTACTTTGGCAGTTTTTTTGGCGTTTTCTTCTTCTTCTTCTTCTTCCCAACTTGGTTTTTTGGCACCGCCTAGGCGAGGTGGTAGGGGTTTTTTGCCGCCAGCGGCTTTTTTGAGGGATTCTAGGCCATCTCCTAGGATTAAAACGCCATCTTCATCAGAAGATGAGGTTTTTTCTTCCCCGTCTATAGCACTAATACTGCTTGAACCCCCTCTTCTGGGTGGTTCTGCCCCAATTACTCTTTTTTGAGGAGGAACTGGTTTTTTGACAATTTTGTCGCTTACTTCTGTTTTGTCTACTTTTTTGAGGGGTCTCGCTGCAATAACGGGAGCCGTTTGACTTCTTTCTCCAAACTGGGCTGATTCAATACTTGAGTTTCTCTCTGTATTTTCTGGGTTAACCTTTCTTTTTATGGGTGAAAGGTTTTCTGTTGTTCTTGGTACAGGTTTCCTGTCTGTACTTTTTATTATTGGACTCAGTCCCCCTGAAGCTGGTTTTATGGGTGCTGGCTTCTCTTCGGACTTTTTAACTGCATTACTGGGTGGTTTAATTGGAGGCCGCGGCGGACTTGTTACTTGGTTTTCTGGATTTTCCGTTTCTATCTCGCTCTTCGGTTGTTTCCGATGTATTGCTAAGATTTGTTGTTTTTTTTCTCCTGTTGATGACTCTACCCCTTCTTCGGTTGGTTTGGTCGGGTTACTGGGAGTATATTTCTCGGCCGCTGCTTTTATCCGATCGGCATCGGATTCACTTATCGTACTACTATGACTTTTCACTGCTATATTGAGTTTGTCGCAAATGTCTAAAATATCTTTGTTCTCTAAATTCAATTCTTTTGAAAGTTCGTAAATTCTGACTTTTCCGTTGCTCATCCATTATCCCCTAAATTGGTCTCTGTTTACTTGTGATTCATAAAATTCTATTTTGTCAATCTCATTTTCACATTTGGGCTACTATTTTCTATTTTAACGCAAGCCGTCTTGAGGTTTTAAGTTTGCCAAAATTAGCTAAAATATAGCAAAATGCCTTTATCTTACTTCAAAATTCCTAGAACTGTCAGTAGATTTTTAAATTTATGAAATTTTCATCTTCTATTGGACTGACTATTGCTGGTATTATTTGGGGAACGCTGAGTTTCTCATCATCTCTGACTGTCGCTGCTACCACCTTTTCTGAACAGGAACTTGATCCTAACAGTGTCATTGCTGTTGCCCGTCCTTATGGCAATGGGAATTATGATTTACTGGTCATTGAACAATTACCTGGACAACGTCAATGCTGGGATGAGATAGGTTCTAAGCCTACTACTGTTGAGCCACTGTTATTAAATTTTGACTTTACAGGTAGTTGTAAACGTAGTACTGATAGCAATGGTTATTCTTTACGGATTAATGGGGAAGATCTTGGACTAGATTATTTATTGAGAATAGTAGAACGAGATGGAGAACTTTGGTTAATTGGGTCACCTCGTAGGGATCATTCACAACCAGAGTTAGTTCTAGGGAGAACTTATGGACTTAAGCAGGGGATGCTCAAAATTTTCTTAAATCCTAGTTGGCGAATGAGTCAGCGCAGCTTTGGGAGAACTCTTTTAACTCATTTCTATTTCTCAACTCAAAACAACAATCCCAAGATTTCCAGTCAACCGCTGACACCTGTTAATTCTTATAATACCACTAATCCTAGTTCTAATAATTTTTTGAGGAACACACCACCTGTAGTCAAGGAATGGAAATTCACAGCCCAAAGTCCAACTAATGCCAATTATCCCCCTTCAAAACCACCTAGAGAAATACCATTACCAGTCTCAACTCCTTCTTCTTCAGCGACTGTCTTGCCGCCTGTAGAGAATAAGGGCAGAAAAAATCTTTCCGAGATTCTTCCTTTGCCTACTACTAGCGTTGCATCTCTATCTCCTGCGACACAGCCTCCTACTAACCATTCTATCTTTCGAGTCATTGCCTTCACTAAAAATTCACAGGATCAGCAAAAGGTGATACAGATTTATCCCGATGCTTTTCCAACTTCTTATCAGGGGGTCAGTGTGATCCAGATTGGTCGTTTTGGGAATCGCTCTAATGCTCAATTGATCCTTGAGACTCTCAAAAATGCTGGTCTAGAAGGACGCATAGTTCAATAGGCTATTATTGAGCTTTTCTGCTATTCCTGCAATCCAATTTTCATCTTGTTTGGTGTAGCTGCGAGGAGCATTAGCCCCTAGAATCAGAATACCTTTTTTCCCTAATGGTTGACAAATTACTCCTTGTGTGTTAGGGGGTAGATAATCAAATTCAAAACGCCCAGGATAGAGAGAAAGAGAGACTAGATAAACAGGGCGTTCGGTTTGTAAGACCCGTTCAGCAATAGGTCCTAGTTTAACCTCAGATTTAGGACCTAAGATTCCTCGGCGTAAGAGAACTTGACCCTGATAATAGACTACTAGAGTCTGGGTAACTGTATTAGTTAAGAGCAGATGAGAAGCCCAAGCCAATTCAACCTTAATCATCTCAGGGAGTTCAGGGAGTAATTCCATCCCCTCTACTCCAGACAAAATGACCGCTTCAGGGGGACGTGGTTGTACCTGCTGCCAGAGTAACCCTAGCAAAAGTAAGATAGCACAGAGAATAACCCCTAAAACATCAGAACGACTTTGAGAATTAGTTAATTCGACAGTGAGAGTTCTATTGAGCAATAATAAAACTCCTCCAAGAGTACCAGCCACTAGAGGGAGGAGTCTGAGACTAGAGTTCACTTATGCTCACCTAGTTCTAAGATCCGTTGAAAAAGATAACCCGTCCCCCTGGCTGTAAGAATCAATTCTGGATTACTAGGATCTTCCTCTAACTTAGCGCGTAAGCGGGAAATATGGACATCAACAACCCGCGTATCCACATGACGTTCAGGAGTATAACCCCAGACTTCCTGAAGGATTTCTGAACGAGAAAAAGCTTCACCAGAACGACCGACCAGTAATTCTAAGAGACTAAATTCCATACCAGTGAGGCGGATCCGCTCATCGCCCTTATAGACTTGACGCTTATTTGTATCGATCCGGATAGAGCCAATATGAATGACACCAGAACTAGGGATACCTGTGATGCTGTTTTTTTCTACTCTTCTGAGGACTGAACGAATTCTAGCTTCTAACTCCTTAGGTGAAAAAGGCTTGACCACATAATCATCAGCCCCTAATTCTAAACCAGTGATGCGATCTGCTACATCTCCGAGCGCAGTTAACATAATGATAGGGATATCTGACTCTTTACGAAGTTCCTGACAGACCCCATAGCCATCTAACTTAGGCATCATCACATCTAAAACGACCAAATCCGGAGAGGTATTGCGAAAGATTTCTAAAGCCTCTTCCCCATCAGCCGCAGTAACAACATCATAGCCAATCATGGAGAGGCGGGTTTCTAAAATGCGGCGAATACTTGCTTCATCATCGACAACTAAAATTTTTTCTTTGTGACTTTCCAATCTTTTTAATACTCCCTAGGTAAAAGAAAATTATTTATTATGGGGTCTTTATCTAACTTATTTTACTTTTAACTGGTGATCAAAGTTATACTAGTTTGAGACTGGTTAAAATAATATTAATGACTTTTCAGTTGTTAAAACTTTTGTGCTATATTCAGTTAAGTTGTTCCATTCCCAAAAATAGAGATGTCTAAACCTCGTACCCTCTACGTCTGTAGTGCTTGTGGCGCAGAATCTTCTCAATGGTTTGGTAAATGTTCGGGTTGTGGAACATATGGAACCCTAGAAGAACAAGTTGCCCCCAACAACAATAATAACCCTCTGGCTATCAGTCGTGGAGGTTGGCAGTCTAATAGTCGTCCGACAGGAAAACCTAATGGTGGTGTAGTAGGGCCAAGGATCTCGATGCGGTTTTCGCAAATCTCAGAAGAAGGACAGACTCGTTTTGCTTCAGGATATGGAGAACTAGACCGAGTTTTAGGCGGCGGCGTTGTGCCTGGTTCTTTAGTTTTAATTGGTGGGGATCCTGGGATTGGCAAGTCTACCCTGCTACTGCAAACAGCACACCAACTAGCCCAAAGGTTACCCCGTATTCTCTATGTCTCAGCCGAAGAATCAGGACAACAGGTCAAGTTACGTGCTGCTCGTTTAGGGATTGGGTTAAAAGAAAACAAGGATGAGCCACTGGTAGATATTGATAACCATCTCTATGTCTTACCAGAGACTGATTTAGAAGATATCTTACGCGAGTTAGAATCCCTTAAACCACAAGCAGCCGTAATAGATAGTATTCAGACTCTTTATTTTGCCTCTTTGACTTCAGCACCTGGTTCAGTTGCTCAGGTCAGAGAATGCACTAGTGCTTTGATGCAGGTAGCCAAAAGAGAAAATATTACCCTTTTCATTGTCGGTCATGTCACCAAAGAAGGGGCTATAGCAGGTCCAAGGGTTTTAGAACATTTAGTCGATACAGTCTTATATTTTGAAGGGGATCGCTATGCTTCCCATCGTCTGCTGCGTTCGGTGAAGAATCGTTTTGGCGCAACACATGAGATAGGTATTTTTGAAATGGCTGAATGTGGGTTACAAGAAGTTGCTAATCCCTCAGAATTATTTCTAGGTAATAGAGATGAATCAAGTCCTGGAACAGCAACAGTAGTTGCTTGTGAGGGGACAAGACCTATTTTAGTGGAATTACAAGCTTTGGTCAGTCCAACTAGTTATACTTCGCCGCGTCGTTCTACTACAGGAGTAGATTACAATCGTCTTCAGCAGATCCTAGCTGTTTTAGAAAAAAGAGTCGGCATTCCCCTTTCTAAGTTAGATGCTTATGTAGCCTCGGCAGGAGGTTTAGCGGTAGAGGAACCAGCAGCAGATCTAGGAATAGCTATAGCAGTAGTAGCTAGTTTTCGCGATCGTATAGTTGATCCTCGTACTGTTTTAATTGGGGAAGTGGGATTAGGTGGACAGGTGCGTCTAGTATCTCAGATGGAATTACGACTCAAAGAAGCAGCTAAACTGGGCTTTAAACGGGCTATAGTTCCGAAAGGACAGACTTATTCAGAGGATCTTGGCATAGAAATTATTGCAGTAGGAAAAGTAATTGATGCTATTATTGCTGCTATTCCTCCTAGTAAGCCTACTAAAGATGCCGAAGATGACCAACCAGAAGTAGAAATAGAAATAAAGGAAGATAGAAATAGAGACCTAAACCTACTACCCATTGAATGAGTGCTTAGGAAATCCTCTCGTGATGTTACAGTAAATTATGTGGGACTCGATGCGCCCTTATGAACCTATTAAGCTACAACTAAAACCCCAAAACCCTTGCAGGGAAACCCGCCACCTGATTGGTGGCTTATCTGTTTACAAACTGCTGTAAGAATCATAAATTGTCTAATCGATTGAGTCTACTTCATTATATGCGTCATAATTACTCGATATCATCTCAAAAGGGGCTACGTTTTCTTATCGTCATTGTTATTTTAATAGGTATATTTTTTCGCTTTCTCAACCTTGATCGAAAAGTTTATGGGTTTGATGAAAGTATAACTACATACAGGATTACTCATCTAGAGAGTTATTTGGAAAGCTTAAAGGGACAGATAATTACCATCGAAAAACTCAATGAATTTCAAAGTCTTAATCCTTTAGCAAGTGCTAATGAAGTTATAGAAGCTTGTTTTTGGGTTCCTGAACATACACCTTTTTATTTCATAATGGTTAAGCTCTGGTCACAAGCTTTTGGTCTGTCGGTAACAGCAATCAGAAGTTTTTCTGCTCTCATCAGTCTGCTCATCTTTCCTTGCCTGTATTGGCTAGGCATTGAATTATTTCAATCGTCACTAGTGGCATGGATCTTAGTAGCACTCATAGCTGTATCACCATTTCACATTATCTATGCCCAGGAAGCGCGAATGTATAGTTTGCTAACGGTCTTAATTTTGTTAGCAAGCACTGCGCTATTAAGAGCAAGACGCCTTGGAACAAAGCTAGATTGGGGGATTTATTCGATAACTTTAGCTCTGGGATTATGGAGTCAGACGATATTTAGTTTAACCGTGATCAGTCATGGTGTTTATATAGCTTTAATTGAAGGTTTCCGCCTTAGCAAAGTAGCTATTTCTTATCTGGTAGCGACCTTATTGGGATTAGTATTATTTTCCCCCTGGATTTTTGTTATATTGAACAAATCCCATCAGCTTTTTTTAACATTAGATTGGCAACGTAAAAATATCCTATTGTCTACATTGGTCAAATATTGGGGCATTAACATTAGTCGTCTTTTTTTAGATGTGGTGCCCACTTATCGTCTTGATACTAATTTCAGTGACTTTAGCAACCCTTTATTAATATTTTTGATTGTGGGGTTGCTTCTATTGATTTTATACGCGCTCTATTTCTTATGCCGTCATGCTTCTGCAACTGCCTATGTTTTTATCATTACTCTGATTGGGATACCTGTAATCGCTCTAGTACTGCCCGACCTAATTAAGGGCGGGATACGGTCAAATAATCCTCGCTATTTAATCGCTCCCTATTTAGGCATTCAGTTAGCAAGTGCTTATTTGCTTGCTAGTAAGATCTCGACTCCATCTACTCAAGCAAAGCGGCAGATAATATGGCGGGGAATAATAGTAGCGCTGCTTTCTCTTGGAATTTTTTCAGCCACAATTAGCTCTCAAGCCGAAACATGGTGGAACAAGTATTACGTTTCAGAATTGCCTTCAATCGCTAGAATTGTCAATCAAGCTACTAAGCCACTGTTGATCGTTAACCCAGATGACGGTTTTTTATGGTCTTTTAAAACTCTTTTAGAGTCAAAGGTTCGGCTTCTATTATTAGCTGATTCACATATTCCTGTTATTCCTAAAGGGTTCAGTGATGTTTTTCTCTTCAGTCCTTCTGCAGAATTTTCAGAGAATCTTGTCAAACAATCCCAACTAAAAATGGTGTCAGTATATAAAGAGGAATTGTCTCTTTGGAAATTAGAACCCGGAAATTAGTGAGATGGCCTCTTAGTCTGGATTGAACTGTCGGAAGTCAAGTCTACAATCATAAATAGTACAATATGGATAGACCCTTAGTTAGTATTCTGCAAAAATTAAGTCAAAGAGTAGAGACTGCCTTCTATGCACCTGGACATAAGAAAGGGCAGGGTATAGCCTCATCTTTAGTTGAATTATTGGGGGGTAAGGTCTTTCAAGCAGACTTACCCGAATTACCAGAACTCGACAATCTCTTTGCTCCTTCTACAGTAATTCAGAAAGCACAGGAATTAGCAGCCGAAACCTTTGGCGCCCAAAAGACTTGGTTTTTAATTAATGGTTCTACTTGTGGGGTGATAGCCTCAATTTTAGCTACTTGTAGACCAGGCGATAAGATAATCCTGCCTCGCAATAGTCATCAAGCGGCTATTTCTGGTCTGATTCTCTCTGGTGCCCTTCCTATTTTCTTAGATCCTGATTACGATCCCGCATGGGACTTAGCCTATTCTATCTCGCCAGATGCCTTAAATTCAGCCTTAGAAGCACATCGGGATACTCAAGCAGTGCTTATAACATATCCTACTTATCAAGGGGTGACAGGTCATTTAAAAGAGATTGAGCAGATCACTCACTCTCAGGGCATACCTTTAATAGTTGATGAAGCACATGGCGCACATTTTGCCTTTCATAAGAATTTACCTCCCTCTGCCTTATCTTTGGGAGCAGATTTGGTTGTCCAGTCTACTCATAAGGTTTTAGGTTCTTTAACTCAATCTTCTATGCTTCATCTACAAGGACATAGAGTTGATCCTGATCGGGTTAGTCGGGCTTTACAATTGGTGCAGTCAACTAGTCCTAGTTATCTACTTTTAGCTTCTCTAGATGCAGCCAGAGCGCAAATGGCAGAAGAAGGAGAGGTACTTTTATCTAGAACTCTAGAACTAGCTGAACTGGCGAGAAATTCCTTAAAAGAGATTCCCGGACTGTCTGTTTTAGAGAAACAAAACAAAAAAGGTTTTCAGGACTTAGATCTAACCCGTTTAACAGTGAAAGTGAGTGAGATTGGTTTAACTGGGTTTGCGGTGGATCAATGGTTGAGAGATGAGTTTCAAGTGACGGCGGAGTTGCCCAATTTAAGGCATTTGACCTTTATGATAACTATAGGGAACTATTACAAGGATATTGAAAAACTGAGCCAAGCTTTCTTAAGGTTAGTTAAGATTCAGGAGAATAGCTTACCCATTGAGTTACCTTTATTACCTCCTTTTGAGTCTAATTCAGTTCTGGTTTCCCCAAGAGAAGCCTTCTTTTCCCCAACAGAAATGTTGGATCGAGAATCTTCTTTAGGAAGAATTAGTGCTGAGTTAATCTGTCCCTATCCTCCAGGGATTCCTTTAATTATGCCTGGTCAGAAGATTACTCAGCTACATTTAGACTATCTGAGCAAGGTCCTACAACAAGAGGGGATAATCACAGGATGTAGCGATCCCAGTTTAGACACTTTTAAAGTTCTTTTGAATTAATTATGCTTTGGCCATATATTACCGCAGGTATTCCAGATCATTTATTTGAACAGTTACCAGGTATTCACCTCACACAAAGAGATATTCGTTTATTAATTCTCTCAGCCTTACGTTTACAGTGTGATTCTGTTCTTTGGGATATTGGGGCAGGAACAGGTACAATTCCCGTTGAATGTGGTTTACTTTGTCCTGATACAAAAATTATTGCTGTGGAAAGAGATGATGAAGTAGCTAGTTTAATTAGGCGTAATTGTGCTCTTTTTCAGGTAGAAAATGTCACAGTAATAGAAGGTAATGCCCCTGAATGTTTGGCAGAATTAACCCCCTTAGCCGATAGAATCTGTATTGAAGGGGGAAGACCTATAAAAGAGATTATTAAGACGGTCTGGCCAAATTTAAAGTCTCAAGGACGGGTAGTTGTTACAGCTAACAATTTAGAGACTCTTTATCAAATTTCTGAGGGACTTAGTGAAGTCTGTGCTCGTCAAATTGAGACAGTACAAGCCTCTGTAAATCGTCTGGAGATGCGCGGCACTAGTCAGGTTTTAACTGCTGTTGATCCAGTATTTATTGTTTCAGGGGAGAAGATTTGAATAGATGTTAGGGATCATAAATGACATGAGATTGTTGTAAATTTAAAAAGATTTTATTAATAATCGATTGTGTTTTATCATCTAGAGTTTGCCAGTCTACTTCTCCTGTTTCATCTAGCAGTGTAGGGTCTATTTCTACTTTTTTACTGCTTGAGGGTTCATAGTTAAGAAAACAGACTTGAAAACAGAGTTCCCAAATATTAACTATTACCTCTGTTTCTTGATAGGTTAGACAGAGTTCATGTCCTGGAATAGGTTCTGTTACTTCTTGATAAGTTCCTTGATAGGGTGACTCGTCTAGTTGTTTACGGATATTATCTAGGACTCGAATTAAACAAGGCTGCATTAATATTTGCGCCTGTTCCCAATCATAGACAGTTTTAAATCTGGGAAGCATTCTTGCAATAATAAAAATATAATGCGGACAGAGAGACTTGAACTCTCACGTACAAGACACTAGATCCTAAGTCTAGCGCGTCTACCATTCCGCCACGTCCGCTTATCATCCATTTATCAATATATCACAGTTTTTTTTCTAATGGAAGTAAATTAAGAAAAATTTCCAGGGCAAATATTTTTTCCAGCACCAACTTAGTATTTAAGTATTATCTGCCCGCTACACCCTACCTTTCAAGGGTAGGTTTTTAAAAATTGGGTGTAGTGCAGACAAGGAGGACAAGGTAGGAAAGTGGACAAGGAAGAAAAACAGTATAATATTCGCTTTTTAACAGTACAAATTAAGAAAAAAGCCTATTTTTTAATAGAACAATCTTCCAAGTCTTCCAAGTTTCCCAAGTCTCCCAAGTCTTGTCAACACCAGAATGTAAAATATCTACCCTTGAAAGCTACCCCCTACCCCCTACTCTGGCATTGAGGACAAAAATGACTAGAGCGTCCTCCTAGCTTAAGCCTTTCTATGGGAGTCCCACAGACTCGACAAGGTTGTTGATAACGTCCATAGACCCAGGCTACGCCGCCATAATTGCCATTAGTTCCCGTAACTGTCCGAAAGTCTCTAATCGTCGTCCCTCCTTGTTCTAGAGCATTTTCTAAGACTGTGACGATGGCTTTCTGGAGTAGGGCTAACTGTTGACTATTTAAGGTGCTTCCTAGGGTTTCAGGATGGATTCTACTCTCAAAGAGGGCTTCATCAGCGTATATATTGCCAATCCCAGCAATTATTGTCTGATCTAACAAAATTTTTTTGATTTGACTCTTGCTTTTTTGTAGCTTTTGTGCTAAGTAATCAGGGGTAAATTGGGCTGATAAAGGTTCTATTCCCAGGGTTTGCAAACTGGTAATAATTTCTTCTGGCTTCCTGTCGGGGGGAACTAACCAGATCTTGCCAAAGGTGCGAATATCGACAAAGCGCAGTTCTTGTTTGTCCTGAAAGAAGAAGCGCACTCTTGTATGTTGAGAGGGGGGAACATCTTGTTTTAACCAAAGTAGTTGTCCTGTCATGCGTAGATGTACCCCTAGATAACCGGCTGCTTGTTCTTGGTTATCAGTTAGGTTAGCTAGAAGGTACTTTCCACGTCTAGACCAGTTAGAGATCTCCAGTCCAGTTAATTTTTGCCAAAAAACCGCATCTGTTGTTAGTGGGTAGGCTATGCTGCGTTTTAACAGCACTTCCCCACCCACGATTGTTTGTTTGCGGGTAACTTGGTTAAGTCCCCGACAAACTGTTTCAACTTCTGGTAGTTCAGGCACTAGCTTCTACTTAGCTGCTTTAGTTTTAGCTGGCGCAGAAATCTCTTGTAATTCATTTTCAGCGAAGTTATTGGTATTCAGACCAGATGGACTACCACTGAAACCAGTATAGTTAACTTTCTCAAAACGAACAATTACGGGATAGCGTATAGCGCTTTTCTCGACACTTACTACGGTACCGACATCCCCATACCAGTATGACTCTTTGCGTAGAATTTTAACTTTTGAGCCTTTTTCGATTGCCATAAGTTTTTACCTTTTTTTGCTTAAATTTGTCGCCTTTTACAGCGCCAAAATAGTCTATCTCCTTTTAAACCTTACTACTTTCTGGAACTTTCTTTTATGACGAAAAATTAAGTTTTATTGCATCCCTTAAAACTCTAGATATGGCCAGTCTGTCGAGCGCTTATATGATGTCATATCACTAAACTGACGCAGTTCAGCCTTTTTGACTGTCAATACTTGCGGCTCTTTCTCCAGCCATTGGTCATTAAAGCTAGTTAGTAGCTTAACTAAAGCTGTGCGATCCAAGTCGACTGGAATGTCATTAAAATAGCCTAGGGTAATATGAGCGGCAAAATAGTATTTTTGCTCTAGCCCTAACCTCATCAGGTCTGAATTTTGATAAATAGACATTCTCAAGTTGATGACTTGTTGATATGCTTGTTCGGTTGTCGGGACTAATCCGACAACTAAAGCTCTAGGAAAAACGAGTAGACCGAGAATCTGCCAGTCTATTGATTCATTAGATCTGATTTCTTGATATTTAGCAAAACTTTCGCTGATAAATTTTTGTAATTGAGTTTCAAAATTAGGATTTTCAGCAACAGCCGCTTTATAGTCTCGATCCCAGATTAAATCAGCTAGGGTGAAATGAAAACTCTCTGGAGGGAGAGGAATTAACAGATTAGGGGGTAATTGTTGCACGAGTTGACTTTGAATCGACTCTAGGTGTTGATAGAAGAGGGTATTCTCTTGGTCATCAACACTAGGAGGAGTGATCACGGTATAACCGGGAAAAGAGACAACCTGTCCATCTACAAACTTGGGTGACTTTTGAATATTTTGTAGCTGACTGGTATAACTAGCGGGCAAGGTACGCTCCACTAGTCGATTAACATATACTTGGTAAGTTTCGTCCAATCGTGTTTCCTTTTATTCTCTATTGATGTTTCTTACAAAATCTAGTTTATGTCTTAATCTAGAAGTTTGACGGCTTGAGTTGAAAATTTACCATATGCCTGTGTACTTTTTTTGGGGCGAAGATGACTTCACCCTAGGTCTGGAAGTTAAGCAGTTACGGTCGATTGTTGTCGATCCGATGTGGCAAGACTTTAATTTTATCCAATTTACAGCAGAAGATAGTCAGTCTCATTCTTTAGCCTTAGCAGAGGTGATGACTCCTCCTTTTGGCAGTGGTGGACGCTTAGTCTGGGTGAGGGAATCAACTTTAGGACAACAATGTTCAGAGTCTTTATTGAATGAGTTAAAACTAGTTTTGCCAGTCGTTCAGGATACTGGACATTTACTCTTTACTAGCAGTAAAAAACCTGATAGTCGTCTCAAATCAACTAAATTTTTACAGTCTGTTGCCCAGTTTAAAGAGTTTTCCCTGATTCCTGCTTGGAAGACTGAAGAAATAGCGGAACAGGTCAAGCGTTTTGCTCAAACTAAAGGGGTAACTTTAAACCATGAGGCTATGCAGTTATTAGTTGAAGGGGTAGGAAATGACCCTAGGGCTATTTGGAATACTTTAGAGAAACTCTCTCTTTATCAAATATCTTCTCCTAGTGTTCTTTCGGCTGAAAAGATTGCTCCTCTAATTAATAGTTCTGCTCAGAATAGTTTACAACTTACTGCTGCTATTAAGGATGGTAAAACTTCCCAAGCTTTGGGTTTAGTGCAGGATTTACTCAATCAAAATGAACCCCCTTTAAAGATTGTTGCTACTTTAGTGGGGCAGTTTCGCACTTGGACTTTAATTAAGTTACAGTTAGAATCAGGTGAAAAGGATGAAGCTAAGATAGCTGCTTTAGCTGAGTTAAATAATCCTAAAAGACTCTATTTTTTAAAGAAGGAAATACAGTCCGTTCCTGGAAAAAAATTAAGAGCTGCTTTCTCTCTTTTATTAGAATTAGAATATGGTCTTAAAAGAGGCAGTGAACCTTCAGCACTTCTCCAGACTAAAGTTATTCAATTATGTGAGATTTTTTCAGGGCGAGGTTAATTGTTGGGGTTTTCCCTACATTCCCTGAGATCTTTTGCTATATTATAAATAATCAGATTTGAGAAAAAATCGTGTCTTCCTTAGAACAAATAATGAGAGAAGCTCTATTGCTACCTGTTGCATCAAGAGCATTATTAGCAGAAAAACTTATTGAAAGTCTGGAATTCGACATAGATGATACAATCGAGCAGCTTTGGTTAAAACAAGCGCAGCAACGCCGAGATGAAATCCGCAGTGGTTCAGTTAAACCCATTTCTGGGGAAGAAGCGCTACCCTAACAGTTTCGTCGAATATCGGTCTAACCATACCTAGTTTGGCTAGTTTTCCCTTCTTATCTGCAACTCCACAATCAACTCAAAACCTCTCCCTTCCACCTGGGAGTAGTCAGAGCTTTGGTCCAGTTACTGCTACAGCAAATTCAACTGCAACATTAACCTCATCAGATGTAACTCCCTTCCTAGGAATTGGAACTCTACCAGCTTTCTTATCAGGCACAGGTAATTCTAACTTTAGTGCTAGTTCTGGGAATATCTCCTATGGTATCAGTAACCAAGCTAGTGGCACAGTTATCCTAACCTATAACTATACTCCTACTACTATAGTCCCCGAACCTTTAACTATTTTAGGAGCAATGACTGCATTAGGACTAGGTGCAAGTTGGAAACGGAAGTTAAAATAAACCACTTACATAGAAGAATTTAGAGGAAGTCTAGACAGGAGTTTAGGCTTTTTTTGTGCTTAATTACTGATGGACAATAATAGCATCTCGACTCAATTCAATGTAATTATGCTGCTCAAATAAATCGACAAGTGTAGATAAATAATTGATAAATATTGCTTCAAGTTCACTATTTTTAATATTACCTGTTGTAACAAGGAGTAACTTATAGGGCTTTTGAATAGTAAGAAAAGAATCTACAAAATCTGAATCTTTGGTAATAACAATTCGTTCTTGTTGAGCCGAAATATCGTTAATTTGTGTATCTAAAGTTGAGTTTTTTTGAGGAAGCTCTGTGGTATGTATGGCATCATGGTTATAATTTTGTAAAAGCTTAGCCAGACGAACTGGTAGTTGAGCATCAACTAAAAACTTCATGAGGCAATTTTATGAATACTTTTAACTTGAGTGATTCGGGCTGCAAAAAGTAAAACAGCTTGAATATCTTCCTGTTCTAAATCCTCATAATCTCCTAAAATTTCCTCCGTTGTCATCCCTGAACTCAGCAGTTCTAAAATAAATTCAACAGGATATCTTAATCCTCGAATACAGGGCTTTCCATGACAAATATCAGGATTATGCGTAATACGTCGTAAGATTTGTTCATTCATTCTTGTTTTTTCCTTTCTAACCTTTAATTTGAGTATAAAAATATTTTATCTAAAACTCTCTTGACAGATCTACTAATCTAGGCTACTCTTGAAAAAGAATACATTTTTTCAGGAAATCCATACAAATGTACAAAAAAAAATCTAGTTTTAGCAGCCGCATTCAGTACCATTAGTCTAGGTCTAGGATTGAGCAATGAAGCCAAAGCAGCAGTAATAACCCAAACAGCCAGCTTGGGTCTGACACCTACAAACTTCACAAATAAGCCATTAAGTTTATCTCTATTTGATCCTAGTCTAGGTACTCTATACTCTGTAAGTGTCAGTTTGGATGGTACGGAACAATATAGTGTTCTTGTAAATAGCTTTGATCCTTCTACACAAAGCGCTACCCTACAAGGTTTGACGAATATCGATCTAACCATACCTAGTTTGGCTAGTTTTCCCTTCTTATCTGTAACTCCACAATCAACTCAAAACCTCTCCATTCCACCTGGGAGTAGTCAGAGATTTGGGCCATTTACTGATACAGCAAATTCAACTACATCATTAACCTCACCAGATGTAACTCCCTTCCTAGGAACTGGAACTCTACCAGCTTTCTTATCAGGCACAGGTAATTCTAGCTTTAATTCTACTTCTGGGAATATCTCCTATGGTATCAGTAACCAAGGTGGTGGCACAGTTATCCTAACCTATAACTATACTCCTACTACTATAGTCCCCGAACCTTTAACTATTTTAGGAGCAATGACTGCATTAGGACTAGGTGCAAGTTGGAAACGGAAGTTAAAATAAACCACTTACATAGAAGAATTTAGAGGAAGTCTAGACAGTAGTTTAGGCTTTTTTTGTGTCTATAATAAAGAAGATACTCAGAAAAAAGGCCATGCAAATAAAGAATATTAAAGAAGAAGCCCGACGGTTAATCGATAACTTACCTGAAAATTCTACTTGGGATGATTTAATGTATGAAATATATGTAAGGCAGGCAGTTGAGTCAGGATTAAATGATAGTGAAACAGGAAGAGTTTATTCAATAGAAGAAGTTAGGGCTAAGTTTGGATTACAAAAGTGAAAGTTTTTTGGACAGAAACAGCCGTTAATCATTTATCTTCGATTTATAGTTATGTTTCTCAGAACTCTCCCCAGTATGCACAAAGACTTGTGGAGCGATTAACTCACCGCTCTGAACAAATTGCACTGTTTCCTCTTTCAGGTCGTATTGTTCCAGAATTTGAAAGTAAGCAAATTAGAGAATTTATTGAAGGATCTTATAGCCTTATTTATTATATTAAAGCTGACCAAATTGATTTTATTGCCGTCCTTCACGGTTCTCAGCAAATTAAAGCTATAGAGGAAGAATAAAGGATCTTGTAATACTTTATACTTATGAACTAAAAAAATACTCAACAAAGAGAGGCTTAAAAAATGATTAAAACAAGTTACGACTTTGAACAATCCATATTACCAGCAGGAGCTACCTTAAAAACCAGTATTTTACTCCGTTTTCGAGCAGATATAGCAGAATCTCCCCGACGTAACCTAAACCTTTCTCTCGTCATTGACAGATCAGGTTCTATGGCTGGTGCTCCTTTATATCATGCAGTAAAAGCGGCTGAGTCGGTAGTAGAGCAACTACAGTCAGAGGATCTTCTCTCAGTAGTTGTTTATGACGACAATATAGATACCATTGTCGCCCCCCAAGCGGTGACTGATAAGACTGCGATCAAAGGATCTTTAGGTAGTATTAGAGCAGGTGGGATGACTAACCTATCAGGAGGCTGGCTGAAAGGCTGTGAATATGTTAAGGCACAACGCAATCCACAGAAAATTAACAGAGTTCTCCTGTTGACAGATGGTCACGCCAATATGGGTATTAACGACCCCAAAGTCCTGACAAGAACAGCAGAGCAAAAAGCAGAAGAAGGAGTCACTACAACCACTTTAGGCTTTGCCCAAGGTTTTAATGAAGATCTCTTAATTGGTATGGCTAGGGCTGCTCAAGGTAACTTCTACTTTATTCAAAGTATAGATGAAGCTACAGAAGTATTTAGCATTGAGTTAGACAGTATGAGGGCTGTAGTAGGTCAGAACCTGACAGTCACACTGGAGTTAGCCCAAGGGGTCAGACTGCTCGATACTCTAAGTCTAGCTAAAGTCAGTCAGAATAGTGCTGGTCAAAGTGTCATCAGCTTGGGGGAACTTTACGAAGGAGAAGACAAGCTGTTAGGGTTAAATTTAGAGATAGCCTCAGCTATAGTTGGTCAACTACCTATAATGAAACTGCATTACAGTGCTGATGTGGTGCAAAATGAAGTTATTCAAAGTGTAGCAGGTAGCGCCGATGTGATTGCCCAAGTCGGGACAGTAGAAGAAGCAGCTTTAGCCTCTTCCAGTAATATTATTCTGGATCTCACTCGTCTTACTATCGCCAAAGCCAAAGAAACTGCCCTTAATTTAGCTGAACATGGTCAACATCAGGAAGCAGAACAAACCTTGCGGAGTCTTGTCCAAGAGATCCGAGATAAGGGGTTAAATGAGAATTTTGAAATTGCTGAAGAAATAGAGCAACTTGACTATTTTGCCGAACGGATCGCTCAAAAAGCTTTAGGGAATGCTGGACGAAAAGAGTTACTAGATCAGAGTTACCAAACAATGAGCCGCAATCGGAATGATCTAGCCGCACGTGGGGTGACTCCTGGACATGAAGTGTACTCTATGCCAGTCGTCAATGAAGTAACTTCAGGAGTTGAACTACATTGCGTCAGGGAAGGCGGTAAACTGAGGGTTAAAGTGCTCTCTGATGGTTATGACTCCAGCAAAAATGTGCAGTTTCCCCGCGCTATTCGGGCTGAGGGAGCACGTTATGTAGTAGAAGAACTATTACTCTCAAATGATGGCTCTTTCTACAGGACAAATGGCAACATCACTCGTCTAGTTAAACCTGGAGAACCTGATATCTTTGTTGCTACTAGAGCTTTGAGCAAGCCTAGTACAGGAAAAGCAGCTAAAGCGCCCCTCAGTGTTGCGGATCTCCCGACCACAGATACAGTAGGCGATGGTATTCTAATTCAATGTGTCAAAGATGGCAGTAAACTAAGAGCGAGGGTAGTTTCTGACGGCTATGAACCAGACTGGAATATGCGTTTTCCCCGTTCAATTCGGGAAGAGGGTATGCTGTTTGTAGTAGATGAAGTCAAAATAGGACCTGATGGTAAGTCCTATATTGCCACAGGTGAAATTAAAAGATTTATTCAACCTACGACCATTTAAAGAAAAGCAAAACTTTCACATCGCCTAGATCTATTAAGCTTCTATTAAAGGGTTATAGTCATTAGGGTTATCAAAACCAGCGATCCAAGCTGCCGACTGGTGACAACTCCGCATATAGGGAGGAACCCGCAGAATATGAATATGTCCTGTAGATGGACAAGTAACCTTCAAAACCATTAGAGGTTCATCATCATCTAAAGGAATATAGATCAGTTGACGTTCGCCGCCCTTGTCCCTATCTTGATCGCGGACTATTCCTCCTACCTGCTGTAAAAAGGTCTCATATCCTAAACGCTCAATCATCACACGACGTAATTCTACATTCTCCATGTTCAGGATGTCTTGTCCTGTTAGAGATTGTGACGAAAAGGCGATCTGATCGTTTACCTGTACGCCTCTCCATCGCAAGATAAAACCATGTCCTGGCGGTAAACCAGTAATTCCACTCCCTGCTAACTCGATCCAATAAGTTACATGTAGTCCTTTAGGAAGACTAGTTAGGTTAACACAGTCCTGTAGATCCAGACTTTCACAGGTTAAATTTTCAGGTAAATAATAAAGATTTGTTGCACCTCTGAGATCTAGATGCCCTTCAACCTTCATACCATCCCAGGCTTGTTGTTGAAGAATGAGTTTTTGTGCACGTTCTGCTGATATAGATTCAGTAGTTGGGTTGGGTTGCTTCTGAGTCTGTTTACTAGGTAAACGCCCTCTTGACATCATGTAGCGGATCATTAGTCCTCTACCTCTACAACTTCGCCAGGACGATATTCTCTTTGTTTCCAGAAACGGTAAACCCCTTGCGGTAATTGTATAGGCTTATGTTCCTCATGGACTAAGGTAGCACTTGCTTCTTTAACTTCAAGAAAAAACTCCCCACCATACACCCACAAAGAAACAGCATTAGTCTGCTCAATGCGGTGACTATGTCCTGTAACTTCGCCGTATGCTAGAGTAGAGCCGGTTTGTTTTTGAGCACCTACAGGTAATTTAGCAATAGTTTGAATTAAGACATCTCCATGTCGATAGAGAATATTAGCTGGTTGAATGGGCTGATTCTTGCTGTAACTCATAAAACGAAATAAAATATATATATTACCAAAATAACCTAACTTATAAAGACATGGCTAATAGTACAAATGTTGCAGTAGGTGATAAAGCACCAAACTTTACTCTGACCTCTCAAGATGGCAATTCAGTCAGTCTGAGTGACTTTTTAGATAAACAGTCTGTAGTAGTGTACTTTTATCCTAAAGATGATACCCCTGGCTGTACGGCTGAGTCTTGCGCTTTTAGAGATAGCTATGAAGTTTTTAAAGATATAGGTGCAGAAGTAATTGGTATAAGTGGTGACTCAGTAGAATCACATCGTCAGTTTGCCGCAAAATATAAACTCCCCTTTCTGCTTTTAAGCGATAGTGGAGACCAAGTTAGAAAATTATATGGGGTTCCTGCAACTCTCTTTATTATGCCAGGTAGGGTCACCTATATTATCGATAAACAAGGTATTGTCAAACATATTTTTAACTCTATGTTAGATTTTAAAGCTCATGTTCAAGAATCTTTGAAAACTCTACAAGCAAGTTAATTACATGAACGAACAAATGTTCTTAGCTATTTAAGCACTTATCGCATTCCCTTATTTCGGCTCAATACCAACTATAAATGAGAAAATTCTAAGTTTTTACAAAGTTTCCTCTGAGTTTACATTAATTTAACTCTTAATTGGATTTCAGCTTTGATTCAGGTTAATCATTGATTATAAAGATGCTAAGACAAAAAGCATAAATCAATTTCAACTACAACACAAGGATTCTCAAGTATGAAACTTACTTCTCTAATTACTACTACTATGCTCGCTAGTATGGTTACTTTGTCTGGAATTCCCTTACAAACATTTAATCCTAACGTTTTTCAGGCATCAGCTCAACAAATGAAAAATGAGGCAGCATCTGAGACGGCACAACAAAAGATTGACCAAATTACTGCAGTAAAGGGTAAGCCTGGAAGTGGTGCTCTACTGCGTAAATTGTATGCCAAAGACCTTGAGCCAATTGGTATTCAACCTGGTGGGGCTGGTCATGTAGTTAATCTTTACAGTAAAAAAGATGATACTACCCTCTCACTTTGCACTACTTTTGATGTAGTAGTTGCGGTTAAAAAAGGTAAGATTGCTAAGTTTGATCCTAGTGAAGTGAAATAATTCCACTTGGAATTGTTTCGTTGATGATTAGGCTGTTTTCAATGGGAACCAAAGTTGTTCCCATTGTTTGTTGAGTTCAGCTACCTTAAACTTGTCTACTTGCTCACTCCTACTACAGTATAACGAAAGTCTTACGCTTCATAAGATAAGAATTTTTAAAATAGAGTATCTATGGGATCATTCTTTGGGGTATGATTGGGTTCATTAATATTTTTTTAATCTATAGGGCGGATGCAGTGGTCATTAGAGTAGCTATCAACGGATTTGGACGTATTGGACGCAACTTTTTAAGATGCTGGTTAGGCAGGAAGGAAACACAGATTGAAGTGGTGGGGATCAACGATACCTCAGATCCTAAAACCAATGCTCACCTCCTGAAATATGATTCCATGCTAGGTAAACTAGATGCGGATATTTCAGCAGGTGAAGACACTATCACTGTAAACGGAAAAACGATTAAGTGTTATTCTGATCGTAATCCACTAAACCTTCCTTGGGCAGCTTGGGGCGTTGATTTAATTATCGAAGCAACGGGGGTATTTATTGACTTTGAAGGGGCTTCTAAGCATGTTAAAGCTGGAGCAAAAAAAGTCTTAATTACAGCTCCTGGCAAAGGTCCTGACATAGGAACTTATGTTGTAGGTGTTAACGATAACCTCTATACACATGAGGAATATACCATTTTGAGTAACGCTAGTTGTACTACTAATTGTCTAGCGCCCGTGGTCAAAGTCATCCATGAACATTTTGGCATCATTAAAGGGACAATGACAACAACCCATAGCTACACAGGCGACCAAAGAATTTTAGATTCTAGTCACCGAGATCTTCGTCGTGCCAGGGCGGCGGCTGTGAATATTGTTCCCACTTCTACAGGTGCAGCTAAAGCAGTAGCTCTAGTTATACCTGAAATGAAGGGCAAATTAAACGGTATCGCTATGCGTGTACCAACGCCTAATGTCTCAGTAGTAGACTTGGTCGTACAAGTGGAAAAAAGCACCATTGCTGAACAAGTTAATGAAGTGCTGAAAGCAGCTTCAGAAACTACTCTCAAAGGGATTCTAGACTATAATGACTTACCGCTTGTTTCCTCTGACTATCGGGGAACTGATGCTTCATCTATCATAGATGCCGATCTCACGTTAGTCATGGGAGGCGATATGGTCAAGGTGATTGCTTGGTATGACAATGAGTGGGGTTATTCTCAACGGGTTGTAGATTTAGCAGAAATAGTGGCTAAACATTGGGTGTCCTAACTATTTCTTTTAAGTACGATTAAAAAAATTAGGGTGTGTCTTGGCACACCCTAATCCTTTTTAAGTTAAACCCGATACCCCTAACCCCTGTCTCCACTTGTAATTTAGAGTTCAGGCTTTGCCGCATCCCTTGGCGACTCTAAATAAATTTGATGATGATGATGCCCTTACAGCCGATTTTATGGGCTCTACAGTCGCTATTTTAGATGATCATCTTGAAGTAAATTTAGTCATAAAGGTTTTAGGCTATTCTCCTGGCACAGTTTTGGGGTTTTTTCTGGCTTCTATTCCCTTATCTTGGCGTTCTGCCTTGCTTAAGCAGTTTCGTCGTTTCAAGTCCAAGGACTATACCGAGGAAGCCCGCCAAACTAACTAGTGAGCTACTTGGGAAGCATAGACGGCTACAGCTATTAACCCAACTATTAATAAAGAACCTAGTGAGCCCAAAATAACATAATTTTTTTGTTCTGCTTTTGTAGGAGGTTCAGCTTTATAGGTCTTAGGTTCTACTGCAAAGTTGTTTAAACGTCCACCTTCTTCTGTTGTATAACGCATTTGTTAAATCCTGTTAAGTTTTAAGTTAATCTTCTCTTAAGTATGTCACAGTCTTGACAATATTTATTAAGTCTTTTAAAGATATTTTTTTTAATAAAATATACTAATAATTTAAAGTATGGTAGTAACTCTACATGATGTGAGGATCTTACCACTTGAAAGTCCTTTAGCTTTCTCAGTATATTTAAAGATAACAACCTAGAAGAGAGAACACCATGAAACTAATAGTTGAAGCATTTTACAAATGGTATAGCAGCAAAGTTAGTAATCCTAGATATCGCTGGCTGATTATTGCAGGAACCTTACTCTATCTTTTCAGCCCCTTTGATATTTCTCCAGACTTCCTACCTATTATCGGCTGGATCGATGATGGCGCAGTTTTAGCACTTCTTACCACAGAACTTACTCGTTTATTAGTAGAACACCGCAACAATCGCAAAGCGAATAATATTACTCCTCCCGAAGAAAAAACCGTAGATGTAGAAGCTACTGTAGGGTAAAGATAGTTTAAAGTTGGCTCTAGCCCCTCTTGTGGTATGAGAAGGGGCTTAAAACATGGTTTTTAATTCTTCACAAATGACATCTAGTTGTTTGATTTCTGAGTTATAACTCTTAAGTTCTGACTTTTCCTTCTCCTTGAATTAGTTTGAAATTGTTGTTAATAATCGTTTCTCTCCTTAATACAGCAAATTCTAATCTCGTTACGCCACAACTTAAAAACCAAAACCCAGGCTCTCTCGGAGCCCCGCTCCAAGGAACCTGTTAAGAGCAAGCAGAAACAATGGATTATCTGCAATTAATCAAGACTTTTTGGCAATGGGTAAGAAGTAATATTATAAAATAGCCTAACAAAATTTTAAGATGCAAACAGTAAAATTAGGACATTACGGGCCAACTGTTCCCGCTTTAGGAATAGGTACATGGGCTTGGGGAGATAACTTTTTCTGGAGTTATGGACAAGAGTATGGGTCCAAAGAACTATCAGAAGCTTTCCAGGCAGCCTTAGAAGAAGGAGTCAACTTCTTTGATACGGCTGAAATTTATGGACTAGGAGAGTCAGAGAAACTCTTAGGAGAGTTTTTAAGCAAAACAGACAAGACTGTCTATATTGCTACAAAATACTTCCCTTTACCTTGGCGTTGGAATGCCGAATCAGTCAGTGAAGCCCTAACAGCCAGTCTAGAACGGTTAAAATTATCTCAAGTAACCCTCTATCAAGTTCACTGGCCTTTTGACTTCTTCCTAGGACAACCTACCCTCATGTCGGCTTTAGCCCAAGAAGTGAAAAAAGGACGTATCCTAACAGTAGGAGTGAGTAACTATTCTGCTACACAGATGAAAGAAGCTCATCGTCTTCTAGCAGAACATGGAGTACCTTTAGCGGTCAACCAGGTTCGTTATTCCCTCTTGACTCGTCAAATAGAAAGTAATGGCATCCTAGCCACAGCCCAAGAACTGGATATAAAAATATTAGCTTATAGCCCTCTAGCACAAGGCTTACTCACAGGTAAATATAGACCAGAAAATGCAGCAAGTCCCAAAGGTGCTAGAAAGTTCAATCCCAGTTTTAGTAGGCAGGGATTAGAAAAAATCAGCCCCATTCTCAATGTTTTACAACAACTGAGCGAGAAATATCAACGGACAGCCGCCCAAATATCTCTTAACTGGTTAATTACCCAATCTGGAGTAATACCGATTCCAGGCGCTAAAAATGCCGATCAAGCCCGTCAAAATGCAGGTGCTTTGGGTTGGTCTTTGCAGGGTGAAGATTGGGAATTATTGGATCAAGTTAGTCGTCCTTGGTTGTAAGCTAAAAAGTACTTAGATATATTAATGCTGAGTCTATCAGTAGCCCTCTTATCCAGAACTGACGCTTATTAGTATTAAATGCCTAATGGCATCTAAAGTAGGTACGGCTTAACCCAACATCTGAGGTAAGATGTCGGGTTAAGCTCATCACCATTATCTACTAAACTTTTTGCTCACTCTAAAAGCTTGGTCTTTTGGGGGTAGTAGTCAGCGCTATTCCAACGACAACCTAGAAGGCTTCAAGCATTGAATAGCTTCTAAATATTCACAAACATGAGTATAGCCTAGTTTTCCTAAAATCGACCAAAGATAGAGACGATAAGGACTAACTACAACTACTTACAGCAAATTTCTATCAAATGAAGCCCAGATTAAAAGGCTAAAACCCATGCGGGGCGCAAGCCCCGCCCCTTGGTTTTGAGTTGTATTTGGTCTCAAATTGCTGTAATTCCCTTTCTTCCCCATCAAATGAGTGAACCGACAGTTTTTAGGATAAGATGAACAGAAGTAAGTTTGGCTACTTCTTATTGATATCGCGTGCCATTTTACGGAAACTATCTAGACCATCATCAGATGAAGCTTTTCTCTCATTTTTAGGGGAAGGCTGCGCTTCTTGAGAAAAAACAGGGGTTTCTGCCTTTTTGCCTTCTAGTTCTTTAGGATTCAAAACTTTTGATTCTAAGGAAGAAATGCTTTTTATAGATTCCCCTATATCACCTGATGCTGCTGTCTTAGCAAACGTTCTTCTAATGATTATGGGTTTTTTCATGTACTCAATATCACCTAGTGTTTTTGCTTCATCAGGCTCTAAGAAAAAAGCATCTTTGGGTTTTTCACTGCTCTGTTTTACTACATCAGATTTATTTTTGCGACTAAATAAGCCAAAAAATCCAGCCATATTTGGGAAATATTACGTTGTATGAAGAATTATTAATAATAATAACATTTAACTGGTTGCGATTTTTGCTTTCTGAATAAGAATTAAAACCAGCCCTTCGGGAGCAAGTCCAACTTGCAGAGCTCATGTACTAAAGCAGGAAGCCCTCTGGGCGGCTACGCCCACAGTAGACAGGAGTGAAGTTATGTACTGTAGTTCTTTCAACGTCTGCAACTTTCCTAACCTTCTCATTCACAGCTATAATATATTGGGATATAGTTATTTCAAGATGCTATCTCTGTAAAAAGTTCAAAAGTTCTGACAAAACTGACTTGCTCCGAAGTCGACTGACTAGATCTTCTAAAATTTACCAATTAAGGTAAGGATACAGGTACCTGAAATGCAGTCACAGAGAGACTTATAAAATCAATAACTGTGAATGAAATTTATGAAAACTCTTAAATGGTTGACAATACATTACTATATTTATGAATTTAATTGATTTATTACAAGAAACAAAAACTTTACTTCAGCGTTACGGATTAAAAGGGACTATTTTAAAATTCTATTCGCAAATAAGATACAATTGGTTTGATATTAGATACGGAACAGAAACTTCTACAATGGTGCCTTTAAATCAGTTAACGATTGATAGTGATAGTAAGGAAAGAGGATACTCTTATGCACCAAGCAAGGCAACTCCTCTAAAGAAGTTTTTCAATACCATTAAGTCACAGATTCCGGCTGATAGTGTGTTTTTGGACTTGGGATGCGGCAAAGGGAAAGCTCTATTAGTTGCTTCAGAATTCTCTTTTAAAGAACTTAGAGGAGTGGAATTTGCAAAAGAGTTATGTGAAATTGCCAGAAATAACATCGCTGCGTATAAAACTAAGACAGGAGTCAGCTGTCAATTTCAAATTATAGAGTCTGATGTCATTAATTATGTTATTAACACAGATGAGAATGTTTTTTTTATGTTTAATCCTTTTGATGAGATTATTTTGAACAAAGTCCTTCATAATATTGAATCATCTCTTTTAATATATCCTAGAAAGATCTTAATCATTTATTATTATCCAATTAATAAACATGTTATTGAGTCGTCAAACATATTTGTAAAGTCCCAAGATTTGAGTTTCGGGGAACATAATTTCATAGTGTATTCGAATAGGTTATAGATCTCATTTGGTATCTCAAAAGAAGGCCAACCTGCGTAAGCTAAAAACGCATCTTAGATACGTTTTAGCACTGGCTATAGCTTACTTACAGCAAATGTAAATCTCGTTACGCCACAACTTAAAAACCAAAACCCGTGCGGGGAACCCCGAGAGAGCTCCCTGGTTAAGCAAGCTTATCTGGTCTCAAACTGCTGTAATCTTAATCGAATCAGGAGATTGTGCAAAGCAGCATTAGCAGAAGGTTGTTCAGGTAGACTACTAGCTTGACTAGCTAGTTCTAAAGTTCTTCTTAATTTGTGGTACTCTTGCTGGTGAAACTCTATTTCTGATGTTTGGAGGGGAGAATGTTCAACGCCTGAGATTTTACAGGCTATCAAGTCAGGGATATAGGGGAGAGCAAAACCCTCATTGAGAATAGAGAGGTTTGTCTCTATCTTACCTGTTTGCATCAGATAGATTCCTGTCAGTAGTACCCGATAAACATAGAGAAGGGGTTTGATATGGGGATGAGGTGAATTTTCCAATAGTCGCCATTGAGTTTCAGCAAAACCTAAATAATGATAGCAGTGATACTTCGTAATACAATTTACAGCAATCTCTTTTAATTCCTGATGTTCTGGAGTGCTGTGGACTACTAAGGGTGAGTAAAGCTGTTCTAAAACATAACCATTCTTTTTTAACAGGAGAGTAAAGAACTTTTTCACATCATGTGTGACTAAATCTAAATCTAACTCTATTGTCCCTTGATGTGAATTGGTTTCTATTGTTTCTTGACCTAAATTTAACCCTACCACTTCCTGGAGAGGCAGAATATGTACTCCTCGTAAATCCCAATCAGAATCTCTAGAAGGAAAACCATAAATATGTGATCCACTGACTGTGGCAAATAATAAAGGATAGGGCTGATTCTTGGCAATATCATACAGTAGGGGAGGAATTGTAATCATCATTTAACCATTGATTGACGAGCGTAGATCAGAAAAGAATTGGCTTTTTCATAGTCGGGGCGTTCTGGTAACTGGGTTTTACTAAATGCTGTAGCAAATTCTTGATGTAGGTTTAATCGCCATTCATTGACTTTACTCCAAGGCATTTCTTGGTGTTTAATTTCTAGTAGTTGTTCTCGATAGGTATCTACTCTTATAGGGACTGTTCCTTCTCTGAGAATCTCAATTCCTGAAAGCAGAAGTCTAATTAAGTGCATAGCGTGTTTAGGACGAATCTCTCCTTTAGTCCGCAAATCCTGTTCCATTTTCTTAAATTGTGAAAAAACATAACCATTGTAAGTCTGATAGACTAATTTAGATAGGAAAATGGAGCGTAATTCTAGTAATTCTCTAGCTATAGGAGTTACTGTTTCTTGTAAAGGAGTATGCAGACATTCCAGAACATTGGGATTAGCTTTCAGTGCTAAAATGAGAAACTTTTGTAATTCCCAGTAGCATTCTTGTGTTTCCCTATTCTCTATCTGTTCAGGAATACCATATAATGACCAATGTAGTACTGCAGGAGGTAAGTAAATACCACGCCAATCTGTATCTGAGTCAACTTCATCTAATCCATAAGCACGCGAACCAACTATACAACGATAGATCACATATTGTTGTAAGTCTAGTTCTGCTAGTTGATCTTCAGATGGAGATAACCCAACTGCTGACTGAAAATGCTTACGAATACTAAACTCATGGCGATTGAGATTGATTTCTCTACCATCCAATAACCGTATCCGATAACTATGAGAATTATCAGTAGGAGATTCTACTATTTCCCCTACAGTCCCTTGTAAGCAGTCTTTAAGTTCTTTCTGTGTGACTATTTGTGTTCCTACTGGGATCACTAAATGGGGTGAGGGGGGAAGCATTGAGTAACTTGAATAGTATGTAAATTCATAGACAAGAAATATTACTAGTTTAGTGGCAATATGTTTCCTAAGCAAGTATAATGAGAGTAATGGTTTTAAAAAAAGTACGGTTTGCTTGACCGGAATTTACGCCCGTGGACAAGAAGGAGTCGTTTCCCTTGAATGTAGACCCGCGTAGCGGTGCTTCTCTACGAGAAGCGGGAAATAAACACTAAATAAGGTCTGACCATGTTTAGATAATTATAAAGCAGTATACATATATAATACAGTTGCCACTCATTGTATGACTTCTGTAGTCGTTGTTGAAAAACAAAAATTAGAAAAGCCTCCCCTAGAGATCCATCATTTAGGAGATCGCGTTCTTCGTCAACCAGCTAAGCGCATCGCTAAAGTTGACGCTTCCGTGCGTCAGCTAGCTAAGGAAATGTTACAGACCATGTACAGTGCTAATGGGATTGGTTTAGCGGCTCCTCAAGTCGGGATCAATAAACAATTAATTGTCATTGACTGTCAACCGGATAATCACACTACCCCGCCTTTAATCTTAATCAATCCTCAAATTATTAGCTATGGCTCAGAAATAGCTGCCTGTGAAGAGGGTTGTCTAAGTATTCCAGGGGTCTATCTGGATGTGCTCCGTCCTACTACGATAGAAGTAGCCTTCAAAGATGAACAGGGACGTGTCCAAAAAATTAAAGCAAATGAACTTTTGGCCCGTGCTATTCAACATGAAATGGATCATCTTAATGGCGTGATGTTTGTTGACCGTGTTGAAAATGGTTTAGCCTTAACTGAAGAGTTGACTAAATATGGCTTCTCTGTTTCTCAAGTTAAACCCTATAGTAAGGATACAAATTAGTGACCCCAAAAAGTGGAGTGCTTCTCTTGGGTTGCTGTATTACAGCAATTGCTGCCGTTGGATCTGTATTTGAATTGACTTCTGGAACTCCAGAACTAGGAAATCAAATAACAGGGGCAATTTTGGCAGCAGCAATACCCTTGACTGGAATTTTATTTTGGGCTGCGGTCAAAGATACTAGAAGCTCAATGAAGTGATACAATAGTTGAGTGAGGATTGGCCTCACTTAACCTATTATTTATTCTAAAAACTCCACCCCCCTATTCAAAGGATAGATCACCCCGATCTGGGGGAACTGGTACCCCTAACCCCTATCTTCATAAACAACTTAGGTGTCTACTAGCTTATGAGTGACGTAGAAAACGATTTTAAGACTATTGAAGAACCAATTAACAACGCCTCTTCTGAAGTGCAGCAAATTATTCGACAAGTTCTGCATTTAGAAAAAGAGCGGCTATATGCCAAGAGTTCAAAGAGTATTAATGATGACATTTTGAGGCTTATTAAAGAAGTCATCCGATGAAACTGATCAGCATAAAATTCTGCAACTTTCGTCAATTTTACGGCAAAAGTCCAGAGATATTTATAGCTTCTGGAGGACGTAATGCCACAGTTATACATGGAACCAATGGTTCAGGAAAAACTGCTATACTGAATGGCTTGACTTGGGCTATCTATGAGAAATTTTCACCTGCTTTTCTCGAACCCAAACAACTAGTTAATAAAAGAGCAATTAACGAGATAAATATAGGCAGTGATATAGAATGTTCGGTAGAGGTTGTTTTTGAGCATGAATTACGTAAATATAATTTAAAAAGAAAATGTTATGCTCATCGTAAACAGAATGGATTACCAGAATCAACAGACAGTCAAATCTCTATATCCTGCATAGGAGAAGATGGAAAAAACAATTATATAGAAGGGAATTGTGGAGAGATTATTGCCAAAATCCTACCAGAAAGTCTCCATCGTTATTTCTTTTTTGATGGCGAACATATTGATCATATTTTTCGCACTCAAGAAAAACATAAAATTGCTGATGATACAAAAGAATTGTTAGGCGTTAAAGTTATAGACCGCGCCATAGAACATCTGAAAAAAGCTAAAAAAACTCTCCAAGAGGAACTAGATAGTTTGGGTGATATAGAAACTAAAAAATCTGTGCGGGAACATTCACAACTAGAACAAGAACGCGATAACTTCAGCACAAGAAATGAACAAATTACCCAAGAACTAAACCAAATAAAGGAAAATAAAGACAATCTTTCTCAAGAATTGATTAATTTACAAGGTGCTAAAGATCTCAAAAAAATCAAAGAACAATTAGAATTGCAAGAAAAACAAATTCGCCAGAACTTAATAGACAGTAGAGCTATAATTAAGAAAGCTATTTCCACACAAAGCTATAATATTTTTTTAGAAGATAAATTTAATCGACTGCAAAATATTCTAGAAACACTGAAGCAAAAAGGACAGCTACCAAACGGAATCAAAAAAGAATTTGTTGAAGAACTCCTGAAGGAAAAAATTTGTATATGTGGAAGAGAATTAACTGAAGGGGAATCCTGTTTTCATTCTGTAGAAAAATTGCTCAACCAAGCGGGTGTAGCTAAAGCGGAAGAAGCCACTATTCGACTAGCAACACAAGCAGAACAATGGCCAAAAAATCAGCAAGACTTTTGGCAAGTAGTCGATAAAGAACAAGAAAGTATTGCCCGTTATCGAGAACAACTTTCGGCTATCGAAACACAATTAGAAGATATCAAAGATAAATTAAGACACTATCCAGACGAAGAAATTAGAAAGATCCAAAAAGAACTAGATATATTAGAAGGAAATGTCAGAAGTTTAACCCTTGAACAAGGATCTAACTCTAATAAAATTGAGATTTTATCGAAAAAGATAGAAGAATTAGAAAAACATATTAAACAACAAAGATCTAAGGTAGAAAGACAAGACATTACTAAAAGAAGAGTAGAAGCAACTCTAGAATCTATAAATTGTTTAATAGAAGTTAGAAAGCGATTAGAAAACAGGTTTAGAATATCTTTAGAAAGAAAAGTTCAAGAGATTTTTAGCTCTATTTCCTTTAAGGCCTATCAACCTAGACTAAGCGAAGACTATCAGTTAAATCTCATTGAAAACACTTCAGGAATTGCCATTCCTGTAGCCGCCTCAACAGGAGAGAATCAAATACTTAGTTTATCTTTCATAGGTGCTATTATCGATCAAGTAAGAACCTGGAGTAAAAAAAATACCTTGATGGGTCCTGATAGTAGTAGTTTTCCGATTGTCATGGACTCACCATTTGGCAGCTTAGATGAATCTTATCGCCGACAAGTATCTAAAAATTTACCGAAACTAGCCAATCAACTAATAATTCTAGCAAGTCAAACCCAATGGCGGATCGAAGTAGAACAAGAAATAACTCCCTATATTGGTAGAGAATACATTCTCATTCACTACTCCCCAAAAGAAGAATTACAAGAAGAACAAATAGAAATAGCTGGTCAAAAATATTCCCTAGTTAAAAGGAGTCCTAATAATTTTGAATATACCGAAATATTAGAGGTAAATAGAAGAGAGACAGAGATCTATTAGTTCTTTTACCCCATTTACTGGATAGATAGGAATATTTAATTTTTCACTGACCTCTGTAACTGTGAGATCATCTAAAAATTTAGCTTCATCTTGCTTTAACATAACTGAAGGTAAGATAATCCCCTCACCTAGATTTTTGCCTGCTAAACCATTTAAAAGGTCAAAACCAGTTAGGAGTCCTGTAACTGTAATTTCCTGTCCCCAATACTCGCTATTTAGAGGTAACAATTCTATTTTGAGTCCTTTAACTTGATTAAGTCGTTTGACTAGTGGTTCAAAGGCATATTCAACCGCATTCCCCACCACCCAAGTTAGTTGACGACTAGGGGTAATAGACTTAGGTAAACGTTTTTTAGCCACTGTTTGAAACTCTTTGATAAACTGACGAATAGAACCCACTCCATTCCCAATTTGCGGATAATCCTCATAGTCAGCTTCTGAGGGTAATTCTTTTCTGGCTATTAAGAACCATTCATCAGCTAACCAGACTATATTAGTTTTATATTTCTGTAAAAATCTCTTTTGTAAAGTTTGAACTATACCTATCACTTCTGCTGCTTTTTCCGTAGTCACAGGAGTTAAAGGATCATCTGTTGGACGGAAGCGGGTTAACCCAACTGGAACCACTGCAATAGAAGCAACAGTTGGCCAGTCCTTTTGATAGAAATTAACCAGATCTAAAATAGTCCTTTCTAAATGCTGACCATCGTTAATCCCTGGACAGACAACTATTTGGGCATGAATTTGTAAATCTCTCTCTTGAAACCATTTTAACTGCTCTAATATTAATCCAGCACGAGGATTTTTTAAAAGACGAATTCTGAGATCGCTTTCGGTTGCGTGAACTGAAACATAGAGAGGAGAAAGACGCATCTGTTCAATACGTCGCCATTCCCTCTCTGTCAGATTAGTTAAGGTTAAATAGCTACCATAGAGAAAACTGAGGCGATAATCATCATCTTTCAGATAGAGACTCTTTCTTTTCCCTGGCGGTTGTTGATCAATAAAACAGAAGGGACAATTATTATTACATTGAATTAAGCCATCAAAAAGGGCTGTTTCAAATTCTATTCCCAAATCTTGATCATAGTCTTTTTCAATTTCAACGCGATGTTTTTTCCCTTTAACATCCAGAACTTCTAACTCTAATACCTCATCAGCACAGAGAAACTGATAATCAATCAGATCTCTTAGTTTAGTTCCATTAATGGAGATAATAGCATCCCCTGCTGTAAAACCTATTTCTTCGGCTAGCGAATTAGGTAAAATATAACTAATTTTAGCAGGATTAACAATAGTTTCACTCATGTTTCAATCCCTCATAGGGACTAGGTTTAGTAGGATTATTTGAAACAACAACAGTAATCATTGAATGTACAATATGAAAGCTTGTGACGAGGATTGAACTCGTGACATCACCCTTACCAATGGTCAAGTCAAATACCTCAAATTCCTCTTCTCAACTTACTTCTAGCCATTCTCAATAATATCATCTACCAATTTTCTACCAGTTAAGAATTGTTACAGTTGAAATTTTTAACTGACGTATTTATATTATCTCTATAATTCTTAAGATTTACAATACCTTCGCCAATTTAGAAGGGAGAATGAATAATGCCCTAACGAGCAACCCAAGTTTCTGCCTACGTTTGGCAGAAACAGTAAAATCTAAAAATTACTTTGGGAAAACCCGAAAGGCATTCTATATATATTCCTTGCCAGATAATGATTTGAGCATTAGAACTATTTTTAAAGCCAAATGCTTATATATCGGGAATGTTGCTATAAGTACTAAAAATATTACTATTTTCAAATTTGGCGAAGGTATTGGTGTGAAGACTACAACTCTACTACATTAGCCCTCCTCTTTACACTATTTTTTGGCGAAGGTATTGCTAATATGAACGGTTTTGAATTTTTAACTCATCGTCGCAGTAATCCAAAATTTCAGGAGATTCCTGTAATAATGTTGACTTCTCGCAGTGGTGATAAACATCGCAATTTGGCTTTTGAATTGGGCGCATCAGTCTATATGACTAAACCTTATCTAGAAACTGATCTCATCCAACATATAGCAAATATACTTTAATAGCTCTAATTTCGGTAATCCCCACCAGAAGACAAGTAGCCCTAAAGCCAAAAATCACGCTAGGCTTAAATTAGAGCAATTTTTGGACAGATATATCACTCAATGACCAACATCGTACAAGATAACCCTTTATTAATTGGCAAAGGTTTACCCCCCTTTGATTTGATCAGTCCTGAACAAGTTGTAGGAGCTATGCAGCAACTATTGCAGGAATCAGAAGTAGAATTAAGTCAATTAGAAGCAAATTTGACCCCAACATGGAGCGGACTAGTTGAACCTCTCACAGCCTTAGAAGAAAAACTGACTTGGACTTGGGGGATAGTGGGACACTTGATGGGAGTGAAAAACAGTCCCGAATTGCGTGGCGCTTATGAAACAATGCAGCCTCAAGTTATTCAATTTACAAGTCGTCTAGGACAAAGTAAGGTTCTCTACGAAGCTTTTAAAGCACTAAAAAACAGTCAAGACTGGTCTAGTTTAGAAAGCGGACAACAACGCATTATTCAGTCATCCATCCAAGAAGCAGAACTCTCTGGGGTGGGACTAGAAGGAGAAGCATTAGAGAGATTTAATAAAAATCGCCTCCGACTAGGGGAACTCTCAACAAAATTTAGTAACAATGTTTTAGATTCCACCAAGGCTTTTAAACTCAAACTAACTCAAGCAGAAGAAATAGCCGGCTTACCCCCTAGTTTATTGGCACTAGCTGCGCAAACAGCACGGAGTGAAGGGGAAGAAACAGCCACACCCGAAGGAGGTCCTTGGGTCATTACTCTAGACTATCCTTCGTACATTCCCTTTATGAAATATAGTAGTAATAGAGAACTGCGAGAAAAAGTCTATAAAGCGTCAATCAGTAAAGCTTCCTCGGGAGAATTAAACAATACAGATCTGATTGAGGAAATTTTAAAGCTACGTCAAGAACAGGCGCAAATATTGGGCTATTCATCCTATGCTGAAGTTAGTCTTTCGCGTAAAATGGCTCCTAGTGTCGAAGCAGCTGAACAACTCTTAGAAGAATTACGTCAAGTCAGTTATTCAGCCGCTATTGAGGAATTAGAAGAACTGAAAAAATTTGCCCAACAAGAAGAGCTTAAACATTGGGATATTCCTTACTGGTCGGAACGCCAAAGAGAGGCTAAGTTTGATTTTAACGCTGAAGAACTCCGCCCCTATTTCCCCTTACCACAGGTCTTAGAGGGCTTATTTAGCCTAGCTAAAAGACTCTTTGGTGTGACTATTGTAGCCCATGATGGAGCGGCTCCTCTATGGCATCGGGATGTAAGATACTTTCAAGTTAAGGATGAGAATGAACAACCTTTAGCCTATTTTTATCTAGATCCTTACAGTCGTCCAGCCGAAAAACGTGGGGGTGCTTGGATGAATGATTGTATAGGTAGGGCAAAATTAAAAGATGGGGTTCGTCTTCCCGTTGCTTATTTAGTTTGTAACCAGACTCCACCTATTGAAGGTCAACCTAGTTTGATGACTTTTGATGAGGTAACTACTCTCTTCCATGAGTTTGGACATGGCTTACAGCATATGTTAACCCGTGTAGACTATCCAGGAGCAGCAGGAATTAATAATGTTGAGTGGGATGCTGTAGAGTTGCCTAGTCAGTTTATGGAAAACTGGTGTTATGACCGTCAAACCCTCTTCGGTATGGCTAAACACTATCAAACTGGCGAAACTTTACCTGAACACTATTATCAGAAGCTATTAGCTGCAAGAAACTACATGAGTGCTTCAGGGATGTTACGGCAATTACATTTTAGTTTACTAGATCTAGAACTCCATCATCGTTATCAACCAGGTGGAACAGAAACCGCAAGAGAAGTCAGAGATCGTCTAGCTAAGACTACCTCAGTTTTACCACCTCTAGAAGAGGATGCTTTCTTATGTTCTTTTGGACATATCTTTGCTGGAGGTTATGCTGCAGGCTATTACAGTTATAAATGGGCAGAGGTTTTGAGTGCTGATGCTTTTGCTGCTTTTGAAGAGGTAGGTCTAGAAAATGAAACAGCCATTCAATCTACAGGAAAAAACTTCCGTGAGACCATTTTAGCTCTCGGTGGGAGTTTACCCCCTATGGAAGTCTTTAAGGCTTTCCGAGGACGTACACCGAAAACAGAACCCCTCTTGAGACATAGTGGGTTACTGGTTAAGGCGTAAAGTTCACTCTATCTTGGAGGTTACCTAACGGTAATCTCTAAGATATGGAATTAATTTTTACTATATTTCCCTCTCTACTTTAGTTAAATATACCTAAAGATGACAATTAACCCAGAAAATGTCGAAGTAAGAATCATCGCATCCCCCGAAAACTGGATTGAAGGTTCGGCCATTGAACAACTCAAAAAAACTGCAGAACTGCCCAATATGAAACAGGCGATCGGGATGCCGGATTTGCATCCAGGTAAAGGTAATCCCATTGGGGCCGCATTCATTACAAAAGGTGTTCCCTGTTCCCCGTTCCCTATTCCCCTAATAATAATTCCCCGACTTACGATGATGAATAGCAGTCATCCCCTCTTGTAAGACCTTCCCTTGTTTAGCTATACCATAGACCAACCAATGATCACCGCATTCCATGCGATCTTCTACCTGACATTCTATATAGGACAAAGCCTGTTTTAGGATAGGTGCGCCATGTTCACTCATTTCTGTCTCTACCCCTTCAAAACGGTCTTCCCCTGGCGCAAAAGGTTTTAAGAAATGCTTCATCAAGCCTAAATGCTGTCCATCAGGCAGGACATTAACCACAAAAATACTCCCTTTATGTAACATTGATTCTATAGCACGTTCTTTGGCTACAGAAATAGTCACCCCAGGTGGGTTAAATGTTGCCTGAGAGACCCAAGAAGCGACCATAGAGCCTTTAATCTCTCCCTGTTGACTGGTGATGACACAGAGTGATCCGATTATACGCCCTAAGGCTTGCTCTGCTCTGTCTGCTTGAGCCTCATTAACTACCCCTTTGGGTTTACGGTTCTTGAGCATTTTTTTCAAAGATTGGGCAAAGTCTGTTCCTGCTTCTTCACAGGTTTTTAAGATAGTTTCATCTGGTTTAAATTTAACTCTAATGGTTTCAAAGCCAAAGCGAAAACCTGCATCTTTAAATTTACTCTCTAAGATGTCTATTGCTTCCCCACTCCAACCATAGGAACCAAATACTCCCACTATTTTATTCTTATCTGAGTTGGCTAAAGTGATTCCTAAAGCTGTCTGTATGGGAGTAGGTAGATGTCCTGCTAAAGTAGGTGAACCAAAAATAAACCCAGAACATTTATTGATTGTCTCTTTAATATATTCAGGATCGGCTATCTCTGCATTGATTAACTCTACCCCTACTCCTGTCTTAGTGATTCCTCTGGCTATGGCTTCACCTATAACTGTAGTGTTCCCATAGGCTGAGGCATAAACTAAGGCTACGGTTAATTCTTGTTTTTTCTGAGACTTGACCCATTGAGTATAATCATTTGTCAGGTCTGTTAAACCATATTTAACTAGAGGTCCATGTCCTGTGGCGTAAACTTTAGCCTCTTTAGTTATTAATCTCTCTAAGGCTGTTTCTACCTGCTGTGCTTGGGGTGCCATTAAACAGTCAAAATAGTACCTTCTATCTTCATTATAGATACTCCAACCTTCATCTAAGACTTGTTCACCGCAAACATGAGCGCCAAATAGCTTATCTGTAAAGAGAATCTCTGTTTTTGGATCATAACTACAGAGTTCATCTGGCCAACGGGGTAAGGGAGTAGGTATAAATTCTAAATGATGTCCTTTTCCTAAGTAGAGAGACTCATCTCCTTTAATCACCATTATTTCAGGATTTAATTCACTTTCTTCTTCCTTGAGAATATTGCGTAAATAAATAGACCCTGGGTTAGATGTGACTACTGTTGCCTGTGGTGCGATTTTTAGAAAGGCTTTCAAGGTGACAAAACGATTAGGATTGACGTGACTCATAATGATATAGTCCACCTTGAGGGGATCAAATCTAGTCATAAATGCTTCTAAAAATGGGACGGTAAAGGACTCTCCTGGTAAGTCAATTACTGCTTTTTTACTACCCTGAATGATATATGAATTAGCTGTTGTCCCTCTTTGTAAACCGTATTCTATTTCAAATTTTAATCTATCCCAGGTTCTCGATCTCAATACTGTAGTTCCTATAGCTAAAGGATAGACCTGTACATCACGTTTTCTCATAGTTCTTTTACTCCTAAAATTTGTTTGACTTTTTTGCTCAGGTGTGCTGGGAAATTGGGACTATGACGATTGCTTTGTTAGACTGGCTTCTTTGAGTATAGGTTGATTTTCTGGCTCTTCACGATAACGATAATATAAAAAGAGGTCTCGATAGGGAAATTCAAGCTCTTCTCCCTGACATAGCCTTTGAAAGAAACTAGAAGGTATCCCTATATAGTGTAGATAGGTTAAGCGAACATCTTTGTAATATAAAATATGGTCTTTTTCCTGAAAGTGGGTTGAGGTAACACAGCAACCTGTTTTTTCACTAGAAGGTAATTGCAGAGCTAAATTATAGATAGAATGGTTAGGTCTCATCATCATATAATCAATGATGGTCTGATCGGGAGCCATTGGATAGAGAATTTCTGCTTCTTTCCTTAGTTGCTCTATTAACCACTCTTTTTCTTCTGCTGAAAACAACCCTCTTTTACTGGCATAAAAACCCGAACAAAATATTTCTTTTTTTATTCTCTCGGGACTAAAAACCTTTTTTAACTTACTAGAATTAACCTCATAAACATGACTGGGATATTTATATTGAAAGTCATAGACTATACAATCATGTTCTTTTAATTTACTGAAAATACTAGCAACGTCTCCCATTAAAAGAGTATCTCCATCCATATAGAGAAACCTTTCAAAAAGACCCTCAAAAGCACAGTAACGACGATGAGTTCCAAACCGATGGTAGCCTTGAGATCCTGATTTTGCCCATTTTTTCCGCGCTGTTGGATGAGTATCCCAAACTCTTTTAGCGAAGTTGTCCCACTTATCTATGATCTGTTGCTCTTCAAATAAAATGACATTGGGACGTTGAGCAATATAATTTTTAATCCGCTCAACTCTTTCATCATAGGGATAGATACAGACAGGGAAATCTGCTCCCAATTGAATCTCTATACTATTTAAAAGAGCAATTAATTGGTCATAAATAACATCATTAGCTAAGGTAACAATCCCATCCATAAATTAAGTTACTCAATAAAATTAATTATATGCCCACTAGTTAGGTATGGGTAGTTCATACCCAAGACTCTACAGCAAACGATTCCGCTGTTTGAATCCGTTGAAAATCACTGTCAACAGAGACAACGGTGAGGTGATAATAAATTGCTGTAGCAGCGATCCAAAGATCATTGTCACCAAAGCCAAGGCTTTGTGGATTGAAGCTTCGTCGCTGTGTTTTATCCTTAGGACCAAAAGTAGTAACTAGTTTTCCTTTAAGCGCTCCGTAAACTTCAGCAATTGGCAAGTTAATGGGGTACAGGTCGATTGTGTCTAGAAATGCTCTAATTTGCTGAAGATTAGCTGCTGTTCGTTCAGATTTGGCTGCCATGTACAAGAGTTCTCCATGAACAATGACGCTGGTAGCTACACCTGTTTCACTATGAAGTTGTAGCTGCTGAATCAGGTTAGGTTCGCCGAAAATGAGTCGGCTGCAATGGTTGGTATCAAGCAAATACATCAGAAGTCAGTTTGGGAGCGAGTATGATAAACCAGTTGCAGGCATTCCTCAAAGTCTTCTCCCTGCCAGGAGTTGGCAAATTTCAGTAGGTCTTTGGCTTGGGAACCTCGCAAAATGGGTTCACCATCGGGGGACATTGCTGAGTCAGTCGGAAAGTTGTTGGCTTTGGCTTTGAGGTATTCCAAGTAGTCGAGAACTTGTTCCAGAATAGTGTCTGGGGTTGACTCGATCGCCAGAGACAATTTTTCTTTAATGGTAGTCATAAATAATTTGGGGAGCATCCCAATAATGTAATGAGTATAAATACTTAAGCAATAGAACCATTGAGATAAGCACAACGTAACTTTAAATACTGGGGAACATTTTTCTCTGAATACTGCGCTCCTACTATTTTAATTCT
>Ga0209085_1000065_pt1 | contig 71668 bp, 78 predicted proteins | sample C_131016_EF_Meta_FD_187310 | JGI IMG/M metagenome (GOLD analysis project Ga0209085, IMG submission 187310) | Freshwater microbial communities from Lake Croche, Canada to study carbon cycling - C_131016_EF_MetaG (SPAdes) (version 2) | ecosystem: Environmental > Aquatic > Freshwater > Lake... | reverse complement strand
TGACGCAAACGCGCAGGACGGCGACGCACCGGAGGGGGGGGAGGGCGGATCGGCGTCGTGCCTGCCCCCGCCTATGCTTAGTAATCCCGACGTTTGATCCCGTCTAAAAACCACCCCCCATCCAAAATACCCACCCCATCAAAAAAATTTACACCAAAATTTTTAACGAACCTAACAAATGTTACATTCGTTATGTTTTTTGCAATCACAGTAACAAATGTTATGCTAAATCTTTGTATTAACTTTTTAAAAAGTGGGGCGTGGTCCCCTACAATAGGGCGGTTTGGGCGGTAAAGTGGGAAAAAGTCTCGCTCGCTCGCCGGTCAGTATCGAGCAAAGTGGGGGAAGAACCCCAAAACAGGTAAATATGACCCCGGCTCAGAAAGAAATGTACATGTTATTGGACGAATGGTGGAGGCGTTATGGCTTCGGTCCAACCATAGATGACGTTATGTATGTAACGGGCAGGAAGAGTAGGGGTGGGGTTTATAGAACGATGAAGGCTTTGGTTAAGTTGGGGGTTTGTGTGCATACTCCAAAGAGTCATCGGTCTATACGCCCTAAGAGTATAAAGTTGAGGAACCTTGAATGAAGGATGAGGAGCTTTTGAGTTTGTTGAAGGATCCTTCTATTCTTTCTGTGGTGTTAGAAAGTTTAGGGGAGTCTGATAGGGAGCATCTTTTACAGATTGCGGGGGAGTATCAGACGGCTGTTACCCGCGAACGTGGTGCGGATGAGTTTTTAGAGTTTGTAAAAGCAATGTGGCCGGGGTTTATCTCTGGGCGGCATCACATTGTTATGGCAAAAAAATTTGAAGAGATCGCCTCTGGAAGGTTGAAGAGGTTGATTATCAACATGCCGCCGCGTCATACGAAGAGTGAGTTTGCGAGTTACCTTCTACCGGCTTGGTTTTTGGGGAAGTATCCAGATAAAAAGATTATTCAGTCGTCGAACACGGCTGATCTGGCTGTGGGTTTTGGTAGAAAGGTAAGAAACTTAGTTGGCGGGGAGGCGTACGCAAAAATCTTTCCTAATGTGAGCTTGAGGCACGACTCAAAAGCGGCAGGAAGGTGGTCAACTAATAAGGATGGCGAGTATTTTGCTATTGGTATTGGGGGTACGGTTACGGGTAAGGGTGCGGATCTTTTGATTATTGACGATCCTCATTCGGAACAAGAGGCTGCTCTGGCCGCGAACGATCCTTCGATTTACGATAAGGTTTATGAGTGGTTTACATCTGGCCCAAGACAGCGTCTTCAGCCGGGTGGGGCTATAGTTATTGTTATGACTCGCTGGGGCAAGCGGGATCTGACGGGGCAAGTTGTTAAGGCCGAAGCTCAGAGGGGCGGAGAAGGCTGGGAGGTGATTGAATTCCCGGCAATCATGCCATCTGGCCTTCCTCTCTGGCCTGAATTCTGGTCTTTAGAAGAGTTAGAAGCTCTAAGGACTGAGCTTCCAAACTCTAAATGGCAAGCTCAATACCAACAAAATCCAACATCTGAATCTTCCGCAATCATAAAAAGAGAGTGGTGGAAGATTTGGGAAAGAGAAAAGCCTCCCACGATAGATTTTATTTTGATGGCTTGGGATACGGCTTATGAAAAAAGCACAAGAGCTGACTACTCGGCTTGTACAACGTGGGGGGTATTTACTTATCCAGATGATGCTGGTATAGATCAAACCAATGTAATTTTGTTAAATGCCAAGAGAGATAGGGTAGAATTCCCGCAGTTAAAAAAGTGGGCTATTGAGGAATACAAAGAGTGGGAGCCGGACTCTGTGATTATTGAGAAGAAGGCTTCAGGGGCGCCTTTGATATATGAATTAAGAGCCATGGGGATTCCTGTTCAAGAGTTCACCCCTGTGAGGGGGAATGACAAGATTACGAGGGTAAACGCGGTTTCAGATCTGTTTGCCTCGGGTAGGGTTTGGGCTCCGGATAAGAATTGGGCCGAAGAAGTTATAGACGAGGTTGCTTCATTTCCTTCGGGCGATCATGACGACTATGTGGATACTGTGTCTTTGGCCTTGATGCGATTTAGGAAAGGCGGGTATATTCGCACTCAATTAGATGAAGAGGAAGATATTCCTCAGTTTCGCCGTCGAGTTGAATACTATTAAGGATTTTTATGTTTGACAAAGCTTTGTATCAAGCTCCGGTTGGACTTGAAGGATTAGATGAAGAACCAATTGAGATTGAGATCGTAGATCCTGAATCGGTAACAATCCGAGCTGGCGGGCTGGAAATTGAACTCACAGAAGACGAAGAAGACTTTGGAGCTAACTTAGCCGAAGACATGGATGATAGTGAGTTGGCAAAGATTGCCGACGATCTTCTTGGGGATTTTCAGTCTGATATAGATTCAAGAAAAGACTGGATGCAAACCTATGTTGACGGGATTCAATTGTTAGGTTTGAAGATTGAGGAAAGAACCGAACCATGGCCGGGGGCATGTGGGGTGTATCACCCTATTCTTGCGGAGGCTTTGGTTAAGTTTCAATCAGAAACAATTATGGAGACTTTCCCGGCTCAGGGTCCGGTAAAGACTCAGATCATTGGAAAAGAAACTCCAGAAAAGAAAGAAGCCGCCCAAAGGGTTCAGGCGGACATGAACTTTCAGTTGATGGAGAACATGCCTGAATTCCGGCCCGAGCATGAAAGAATGCTGTGGGGCTTGGGCATGGCAGGCAATGCTTTTAAAAAAGTTTATTTTGATCCAAATCTACAAAGACAGGTTTCGTTGTTTGTTCCTGCAGAAGACATTGTTGTTCCTTATGGGGCATCTAGTCTTTTGACTTCGGAGCGAGTCACTCATGTAATGAGAAAGACTAAGAATGAATTAAAGAAACTACAAGTCGGAGGGTTTTATCTAGACGAGGATTTGGGAGAGCCTTCGGAGACTTTTGACGATGTAGAGAAAAAAATTGCAGAAAAAATGGGGTTTAGGGCCGACTCGGATGATCGGTATAAGCTTCTTGAGATGCATGTTAATTATGATCTTCCCGGATACGAAGACAAAGAAGACGGCGAAGAAACAGGAATCGGGCTTCCTTATGTAATTACAATTGAAAAGAATACTCAAACAGTTCTTTCAATCCGAAGGAACTGGAATGAAGATGATCCGTTAAAACAAAAACGAAATCACTTTGTTCATTATGGGTACATTCCGGGATTTGGTTTTTATTGCTTTGGAATGATTCATCTGATTGGGGCATTTGCCAAATCAGGTACATCGTTGTTGAGACAGTTAGTTGATGCTGGGACGTTGGCTAATCTGCCCGGTGGGTTTAAGACTAAGGGATTAAGGATTAAAGGGGACGATACTCCCATTGCTCCGGCTGAGTTTAGGGACGTAGACGTTTCGTCTGGCTCTATCAAAGATAACATTATGACGCTCCCATATAAGGAGCCGAGTCAGGTGTTGGCTGCTTTGATGGACAAGATCATTGAAGAAGGAAGAAGGTTTGCTAGTGCGGCGGACTTGAAGATTGCCGACATGTCTGCTCAAAGTCCTGTTGGGACTACTCTGGCTATTTTGGAGCGCACGTTAAAAATTATGACGGCGGTTCAGGCTAGGGTTCACTACTCCATGAAGCAAGAGTTCAAGCTTCTAAAGGAGATTATTAGGGACTTTACCCCAGAAGACTACGACTATGAGCCGGAAGACGGGCCTCCTATGGCCAAAAAATCCGACTATGACATGGTTGAAGTTATTCCGGTTTCCGATCCTAACGCTGCCACAATGTCTCAAAAAGTTGTGCAGTATCAGGCGGTGCTTCAACTGGCTCAACAAGCACCACAACTTTATGATCTGGCTCAATTACACAGACAGATGCTTGAAGTCTTAGGTATTAAGAACGCAAGCAAGTTAGTGAAGATTGAAGACGATCAGAAGCCAAAAGATCCTATTACTGAAAACATGGATGTGCTTCGCATGAAGCCATTGAAGGCTTTTGCCTATCAGGATCACAAAGCGCACATTGCAGCGCACCAAGCATTTATGCAAGACCCGATGACCGCTAAGACCATTGGGCAGAACCCGCAAGCTCAAATCATGATGACTGGGTTAATGGCGCATATTGCAGAACATTATGCGTTTGACTATAGGAACATGATTGAACAACAAGTTGGCGGGAATCTGCCTCCGCCGGATTCGGACGAGCCATTGCCAGAAGATTTTGAAATGGCTTTGTCTAGGATGGTTGCTCAAGCGGCTCAACAGTTGACCCAGCAGCATCAAGCGGATGCTGCACAACAACAAGCCCAACAGCAACAGCAAGATCCGATTATTCAAATGCAACAACAAGAGTTGCAATTGAAGGGTCAGGAGCTTCAAAGAAAAGCTCAGAAAGACCAAACGGATGCTCAACTCAAGATGCAACAACAGCAAATTGAGCAACAAAGGATTGCTTCTCAAGAACGGGTTGCCATGGAGCAAATCCATTCTAAAGAAGAGCAAGCCGGTGTCAAAATGGGTATTGACGCCGCAAAATTAAGAGGTGGAAATGGACCATGAAGTTTTAACGTATCTTCAAAACAAGATACAACAAGAGATACAGATAACATCAGAAAACCTTGGAATGGGCTCGTCCAAGTCATATGATGACTATCGGTATTACTGCGGAATCATCCGTGGGCTTTTAATTGCTAATAATTTTGTTGGCGAAATCAAAGATAGGTTGGAGGAAATGAATGGCTGAAATCCTAATCGGCTCAAACCCCGATTGTCCGGATGAGTTTACGGTTCAAGCTGAGGACAAGGCATCACAGTTGCCTGATCCTTCGGGTTACCGCATTTTGTGTGCAATCCCTGAAATGGACGAAACATTTGAAAACGGGATTGTTAAGGCAGACATTACTAGACAGCACGAAGAGCTGTTAACCACGGTATTGTTTGTTATCAAGCTTGGTCCAGATTGTTACGCAGACAAAGAGCGTTTTCCAAGTGGGCCTTGGTGCAAGGTAGGGGATTTTGTGTTGGTTCGCCCTCACGCGGGCACTCGGCTCAAGATTCACAATCGCGAATTCAGGATCATTAACGATGACAGTGTTGAGGGGGTTGTAGAAGATCCTCGCGGCATTTCACGCAAATAAGGAGTTGTTATGGAAGAGAAATTGGATATCTCGGACGAGATCGAGATTGAGATTGAAGATGACACTCCTGCAGAGGATCGTGGTCGCGAGCCGTTGCCTGAAGAGATCGTCAAAGAGCTAGATGCTGACGAACTCGAGGAGTACTCGGACAAAGTTAAGATTCGTCTAAAACAGATGAAAAAAGTCTGGCATGACGAGAGGCGTATTAAGGAGCAGGCCGAACGAGAGCGACAAGAAGCTATCGAAATGGCCCAAAGGGTTCTTGCTGAAAACAAACAACTAAAGGCCAAAGTAACCGGCACTGAAGTTGCGTTGGTATCAAAATATAAGGAAAGTGCCCAACGGCAGTTTGCTGATGCCAAGCAAGAATATAAAGAGGCGTTTGAATCTGGCGATTCTGAAAGATTGGTAGAAGCGCAACAAAAAATGTCTTCTGCCAAAGATCTTTTGGATAAAACAGAAAAATTTAAGCCAGCCCCTTTACAACAAGAGGAAATTGTAGTAAATAGTGTTCCAAGCAAATTGGAATCCAAAACGGCTGCGTGGCAAGAGCGCAATCCTTGGTTTGGATCTGATAAGCTAATGACTGCTTTGGCATTGGGATTGCATGAAGAACTGATTGAAAAACACGGTCAGTCTTACAACAATACTGATGACTATTGGCGCGACGTTGACAAAACAATGCGCGACCGATTCCCAGAACGGTTCAAACAGGAGAGGCGGCAAACAACGGTAGTTGCTCCCGCAACTCGTAGCATGGCTCCCAAAAAAGTTGTGCTAACGAAATCCCAACTTAACATGGTTAAGAGGCTTGGGATTACACCAGAACAGTATGCCCGCGAATTCATTAAATTGGAGTCCTGAAATGAGCCGTACACCGCGTGAACTTGAAGATCGTGAATTCTCTATCCGCCCGACATCGTGGGCTCCTCCGGAGGTTTTGCCGGAGCCGGACAAACAGCCGGGTTATGCATATCGTTGGATTCGGGTATCTACCTTGGGCCAATCAGATCCGCGTAACGTGTCTGCAAAGCTACGGGAAGGATGGGAGCCGGTTATGATTGAAGAGCAACCAAAGTTTCGACTTTTGTCAGATCCAAATAGTCGATTCAAAGACAATATTGAGATTGGTGGATTGTTGTTGTGTAAAACGCCTCAGGAGTTTGTTGACCAGCGTGATGCTTATTACGCTAAGAAAGCAAAAGATGATGCGGATGCAGTTGACAGCACTTTGATGCGTCAAAGCGACCCAAGGATGCCGCTTTTTAAAGAGCGCAAATCTGCGACCAGCTTTGGCAAAGGTACCTAAATTTTTATGGAGCTTTAAATGGCTTATCCTACGATTGACGCGCCCTATGGGCTAAAGCCGATCAATCTGATCGGTGGTCAGGTGTTTGCGGGTTCTACCCGTAACCTCCCGATTCAATATGGTTACGCAACTGGCATTTACTACGGCGACGTAGTTGGTTTGGTGCGTGGTTTTGCAACTCGCTTGGCTGTGACTGACGGCTCGACGAACCCTAAAGGTGCGCCGGGTTCGGGCATGGTCGGGGTATTTCTTGGCTGTTCGTTTACTGATCCAACCACTAAACAAAAGCGCTTCTCGCAATATTGGCCTGCTTCAACGCTGGCTGGTGATGCGGTTGCAATTGTTTGTGACGATCCTGACACCGTTTTTAAAGCGGTTGTTTGCAGCTCCGGAACCACGGTTGCTTCTGGCAGCTTTGCGATGGTTGGGCAAAACTATCAAAGTATTGACAATGCGGGTAGCGCAAATACGGGTAACTCCGCAATTGCGTTGCAGTATTCGTCAACTATCAACACTGCGGCGTTCCCGTTCCGTGTTGTTGGTGTTGTTCCTGATACGGCTGTTGTTCTTGGAACGGCGGTTTGGTCTTCGGGTACTACGACTTTGACGACCACAGCAAACGTTGGTTTTGCGGTTCCTCAAGGAACTGACATTTCCTTCATTGCTGCAAACGGTCAGATTATTCAATCTGGTTCGTTTGTTACTACCGCTATCGCGGCAAACAGCACGACTTCGGTTGTTTTGAATGCCCAGTATGGCGTGGTTGGCGCGGGTGGTACGGCTGCAACTGGAACTGCTGTTCCGGCTAACAGCACCATCGTGTTCACCCAGTACCCAGAAATGCTTGTGAAGCTGAATTTCAGCAACCATGAGTATTACTACGCCACCCCGTTCTAAGGAGTAAATCATGGCTATTTCACGCGCCCAGCTACTCAAAGAACTGCTTCCGGGCCTTAACGCCTTGTTCGGTCTTGAGTATTCACGTTATGGTGAGGAACACAAGGAAATCTACGAAACTGAGACTTCCGAGCGTTCTTTTGAAGAAGAAACCAAACTATCTGGTTTCTCTGCTGCGCCGGTCAAAAACGAAGGCTCTGCCATCGCTTATGACAACGCACAGGAAGCATGGACGGCTCGCTACAACCACGAAACCATTGCTCTTGGTTTTTCGTTGACGGAAGAGGCTATTGAGGACAACCTCTATGACTCGCTTTCGTCGCGTTACACCAAAGCGTTGGCTCGCGGAATGGCGTATACGAAACAGGTTAAAGGTTCCGGTGTTTTGAACAACGGTTTTAACGCTGCGTATACGGGTGGCGACGGTGTGGCTTTGTTTAGCACGGCTCACCCGTTGGTTTCCGGTGGTACTAACAGCAATCGTCCTTCGACGGGTGTTGATCTGAATGAAACCGCACTTGAGGCGGCAGTGATTCAGATTGCAGCGTGGACGGACGAACGTGGTCTGTTGATCGCTGCCAAGCCTAAAAAGCTGATTGTTCCTCCGTCATTGATGTTCGTTGCAACCCGCCTCCTTGAGACGGAATTGCGTGTCGGTACTACCGATAACGATATCAACGCAATCAAGAACAATGGTTCGATTCCTGGTGGTTACACTGTTAACCACTTCCTAACGGATACGAACGCATGGTTCCTGACGACGGATGTTCCAAACGGCATGAAGCACTTTGTTCGTACGCCAATGAGCACAGGTATGGACGGTGACTTTGATACGGGTAACGTGCGGTACAAAGCCCGCGAGCGTTATTCGTTTGGCTGGTCTGATCCATTGGGGATCTGGGGATCGCCCGGATCGACCTGATGTAAAGGGAAGGGGGTCAAAAGCCCCCTTTTCTTTTTTATTCTGTTGTGATATAAAGTTAAATACCTAGACTACTCGACTTGCTAACTGACTAGGCAGACTTCCCTCAAGAGATAGCAAGTTTTGATTTGAGGAAATTATCATGGGTTTTGCTACGCACCTTGGTCCTTGGTTGTTGGGCACGGTTAAAGATACGACCGGAACTACAGCAGGGACAATTCGCAATCTTGGCGCAACTATTGTTGCCCAGACTGCCACTATCGCAATGTCTGGCGTTGCGTTGACTTCTTCTCCAGTTGCTCAGTCGTTGTTTACCATTCCGGCTGGAGCTAAAATCCTTAGCTTTCAAATTGAAAAGCTGGCAACCATTTCCGGTAACTCAGTTTCTGTTGTTGAAGTAACAATTGGAAATTCGGGGACGGCAAACGCATATTTAACCACTTGTTCTATTGGTTTGACGACCGCGCAGACCGCTCCAACGACGATTGCAGCGGCTTTGGTTTCGTCAGCCACCAATAACATTGGTACGGTTGATATCCCAATGTTTGCTACATTTACGGCGACGACGGGTAACCCAACGGCTGGTTCTGTAGTCATTACCTGCCAGTACCTCGTTCGTGGTTCTGATGGCGTAATGTTCCCAGCATCTGCGTAATTTGACGGGGGCTTCGGCCCCCAGTAAGGAGTCACCATGTCTGGTGGATGGACTGCTGTAGACAGCATTACTAATAAATCGATTCCGATCCAAGGCACCAATAACTCTGGTGCGGCTTCACCATTTGTTACTCCAGCTCCCGGAGTAATGGACCCCGTAAACAAACTTCGTGTATCTCAGCCACAGGCGCTGATTGATACGGACTTTGAATATGGTACGCAGCCCACCAAGTGGGAAACGATTGGACTGCAACAAAACCGGCAATCGGTTTACTACATTCCCCAGCAGCCACTTGCTGTTAACTCTGTTAAGGGTACAGCTACCGCTGACCAAATCACAATTGGTTTTGCTTCGTCGGTTTCTTTTCCCAGTAATACGCCCGTCTACATCCAAAATACGACCAACTCAACAATCAATGGTTGGGGGTATGTTGAGACTGGTGGTACCTCTACCACGTTTACCGTAAAACTTGCGCCGGGGTCTTCGACCGCAGTTAATGGTACGGAATACTTTAATCCCACAGCAACCTATGTTTATCTAGGTTATTTTTATTCTAACTGCGGTATTGCAGTAGCTAAAAATAATACTTCTGCTGTTGTTGTTACTAGCTCAACCGTAATCACGGTTACTACTCAGTTTGCTCACGGTTTAAACAAAGGCAGCTACGTTTACATTACTGGCACGACTGGCGGCACAAACGTCAACGGCGCGTATATTGTAGCTACGGTTACAGCGCAAAACACGTTTACGGTTACTGCCGCCGCTGCCTCTGGAACGGTTACTACATCAAACCCGGCTACGACATACAGCAACATCAACATTTATGCCCGTCCTTCGGGTTATGTTGAGCCTCGTACGTTTGACGGTGGGGTGGCTTTCTCTGCTGGTGGCGCAGTTCCAAACCAACAGTTGATTCGTCAAACTCGTCGATACTTCCGGTATCAGTCTGGTAAAGGCATTCAGTTTTCAACTGGTACCTGTTTAAAGCCGGCGGTGTTTTTAACGTCTATTACGTCAGCAGGTACTACCGCAACGGTTACTTGCCGGTTCCAGCATAACCTTGCTGTTGGTTCAAAGATTCAGGTTGTTGGCGCAGACCAAGGTCCATACAACGGCACTTTTACGATTGTAACCGTGCCTTCTCCAACGACGTTTACTTACACAATGTTGTCGTCGGCTGGGGTTTCTCCTGCTACCGGGTTTGGCATTCGTGTTTCTCCGTTGACTTGGTATGGTTCATCCAACCGTGTTGGGTTTTTTGACCAACAGAACGGGATGTTCTTTGAGTACGACGGGCAAACTCTTTACGCTGTACTTCGTAACAGTATCAACCAGCTAAACGGAACCGTATCTGTTACGGTAGGCAGTGCTGCTGTTGTTGGCGATTCAAATACTCAATTTTCAAGCCAGCTTGCTCCGGGTGATTTTATTGTCATTCGAGGAATGACGTATCGAGTGATTACTATTACCGATAACCAAAATATGCAGGTTTCTCCTGAGTATCGCGGAACGTCTGACCTTACAAATTGTTTGGTTTCTAAGACCATTGAAACCCGCATCCCACAGTCGCAATGGACTGACCCATGTAATGGCACAGGTCCGTCAGGTTATAACATTGACCTGACCCGGATGCAGATGTGGTTTATCGACTACTCTTGGTACGGTGCTGGTGTTATTCGTTTTGGTGTTCGTACTACAAACGGCAACATTAACTACGTCACCCAGATTCAAAACAACAACCGACAGTTTGAAGCATACATGCGGTCAGGAAACATGGCTGCTCACTATGAATCAAACGGTATTGGGCCGGTTACTACGTTGTCGAATTTTTTGGATTACTCAGTTTTTCCTTATTATATTAGCACTTCTATTACCCCAATTCAAACTACAATTCCTACGAATGCTAGCACTTTGTTCTCTTATTACAATAATTCCGGAGTGATTCAAATTGATTCCGAATTAATTTATTATAGTGCGATTAGTTCTACTTCATTTCTTAATTGTATTCGCGGTTTTGGCGGTACAAAACCTGCTAGTCATAGTACAAGTACATATGTTTATGTTTCCTCAATCGACGTTGCAGATTCCAGCAAATTCCCACCAGCGGGTACGGTAAAATTATCTCAAGCCGGTGCAAGTGGAGCGTGTGAATATATTGCTTACACAGGCAATGATGGTAGTATTTTGTACGGACTGTCACGCGCACAAACAGGCGGTGGTGGCGCAACATCTTTTGCATACTCTACAACCGCTCCTGTTGCAGTAGAGCTTGTATCTCCAGACACGGTGCCTTCGCTGGCGCACTGGGGTTCCTCTGCCATCATGGATGGTCAGTTCAACGATGACAAGTCGCTCATCTTTAACTACGGAACCACGGCTCAATTGGCGGTTCCTGCTGGTGCAACGGTTCCTGTTATTGCGATTCGGGTTGCTCCGTCAGTAGATAACGGACAGATTGGTTTGCTTGGCAACAAGGAAATTATCAACCGTATGCAGTTGCAGTTGGTTGAACTTGGAATTGTGTCGGCTGGTACATTTTTGATCCAGCTAATCCTTAATGGATATTGCACTAGCTTTAGCGGATCATGGTCTGGTCCAGCATTTGGTAACGCCTATACTTCCTCGTTGGCTCAAGTCGCGGCTAATACTACGACGACTGCCACAATTACAGGTGGCGAGTCGGTTGCTGCGGCATTTACCAACTCCAGTGGTCAGACCACTCTAGATTTGAGTGGTGTTCGGGATTTGGGCAATTCCATTCTTGGTGGCGGCAACACGTTTGCAGTACCTACTGGACAGGCAGGTCAATACCCGGACGGTCCTGATATTCTGTATGTAGTAGCTACCAACACAGCAGGAACAGCGACAAACATTCTGGCTCGTTTGTCTTGGAAAGAAGCTCAGGCTTAATCATGGCTAAATCACCTGCATGGCAAAGAGCGGAAGGAAAAGACCCCAAGGGGGGTCTGAATGCGAAGGGACGCGCGTCAGCGAAAGCTCAAGGAATGAACCTAAAGCCCCCCGCCCCGAGTCCAAAAACGAAAGAAGACGCCGGGAGAAGGAAGAGCTTCTGTGCCAGAATGAGCGGCATGAAGTCGAAGCTTACCTCATCCAAAACAGCCAACGACCCAAACAGCCGGATTAACAAAAGCCTGCGGGCATGGAAGTGCTGAGATGGAACATACTATTTGGAACGCGGTCCTTTCGGTTGGCGTTAGCGTAATTGGGTTTTTTCTCAAGAGCGTTTATGATGAGATACAGCGCCTTCAAGTGTTGGTTAACAAAACCCGCGAAGAAGTCGCCCGAGAGTACGTTACCAAAGCCGAAGTCCACGCCGACATCAACCGTGTCATGGATAGGTTGGATAGGCTTGAAGGCAAAATTGACAGGTTGATGGAAAAACATGCCTAGCACTTCAAAGAAACAGCACAATTTTATGGAAGCTGTGGCGCATAGCCCATCTTTTGCTAAAAAAGTTAAAGTTCCTCAGTCTGTTGGTAAAGATTTTGTAGAAGCAGACAAAGGAAAAAAATTTAAAAAAGGCGGATCACTTTCTCGTTCTGACATTGCCGTAAAAGGCAACCTTAAATCCTCTAAAATGAAAGGCAAATGAAATGATGGATCCTAAAATGCTGGCTGAAATTAAACGCCGCAAAATGATGCAGCAAGCTGCCCCGGCTTCGGCTCGTACTGCCCCTGCTATGCCTGCCCCGGCTTCGGTTCAGCCTCCAATGGGCATGAAAAAAGGTGGCGCTGTTAAGAAATCATCTGGCTCTGCATCAAAACGTGCTGATGGCATTGCTTCTAAAGGCAAGACCAAAGGAACGCTTGTAAAAATGGCTGGTGGGGGCAAGTGCTAAAATGATGGCAAGCCGTGGAATGGGCGACATTAGCCCATCTAAAATGCCCAAAAAGAAAGTCAAAAAACGTCGGGACGATACCGATTTTGAGGCTTTTTCAGGTGGCGGTTTGTATGACAATATTAATGCCAAACGTAAACGGATTGCCAATGGATCCAAAGAGCGCATGAGAAAACCGGGGTCCAAAGGCGCTCCAACTGAAGAGGCATTTACTAGATCTGCAAAAACGGCTAAAAAGTAATGGCTTATACCTCCGGATCAGCTTCGTTTAATTTAGATCTCAACGAGATTGTTGAAGAAGCTTTTGAACGAGCTGGTTTGGAGTTGCGTACTGGTTATGATCTGCGTACTGCAAGACGGTCATTAAACTTGATGACTATTGAATGGGCAAATAGAGGAATAAATCTGTGGACCATTGAAGAGGGGCAAATTGTTCTTCAGACGGGACAGCCAGTTTACCCTCTTCCAGTAGACACAATTGATTTGCTTGACCATGTGATTAGGCAAAACAATTCTGTTGCATCAAATCAAATTGATATTAATATTACTCGCATATCTGAATCAACTTATTCTACAATACCAAATAAGCTAACCCAAGGCAGGCCAATTCAAGTTTGGATTAACAGGCAATCCGGTCAGTCAAATCCAACTTCTGTAACGTTGAGCGGTGCAATTACAAGTGCAAGCACAACAATTACAGTTAGCGATGCGTCTGGTTTAACAACAACTGGTTTTATAAAAGTTGATTCAGAGACAATTGGTTATACAAATGTTTCTGGAAACCAATTATTAAATTGCACTCGAGGGCAAGCAGGAACGACAGCAGCAGCACATTCATCCGGCGCTGCAATTTATGTTCAAAATCTTCCATGTATCAATGTATGGCCATCTCCTGATGCAGGAGGAAATTATACGTTTGTGTACTGGCGTCTTAGAAGGTTAAAAGACGCAGGTGGAGGCGTAAACGTAGAAGACATTCCTTTTAGATTAATTCCTTGTTTGGTTGCTGGTCTTGCTTTTTACATTTCTATGAAAAAGCCGGAAGTCTCTCCAGATAGAATATCAATGTTAAAAAACGATTATGAGCAGCAATGGATGATGGCTTCAGAAGAAGACCGTGAAAAAGCCGCTGTTCGTCTTGCGCCAAGACAAATGTTCTATTAATCATGCCAAGTAAGTTTGCCTCTGGTAAATGGGCAATTGCTCAATGTGACAGATGTTCGTTTAGGTATAAACTCAAAGAATTAAAGCGTTTAGTCATTAAAACCAAAAATGTTAACATTTTGGTTTGTCCAACGTGTTGGGAGCCGGATCAGCCGCAGTTACAGCTAGGGATGTACCCTGTTAATGATCCTCAAGCAATTAGAAACCCAAGGCCAGATGTTAGTTATACGCTGTCTGGTGCTTTGATTGATGGATATCCGGGCGGGGGAAGCAGGGTATTTCAATGGGGATGGAATCCTGTTGGCGGGGCAAGAAGTTTTGATTCTGGGTTAACGCCAAACAACTTGGTTTTGCAGGTAGAATTGGGTAAAGTTACGGTTGTAACGACATAAGGAGTTGGCCATGGCCAAGAGCGATAGCAAAGAAGATATGAAAATGGACATGGCTCAGGACAAAGCCATGATCAAAAAAGCATTTAAACAGCATGATGCTCAAGAACACAAGGGCGGGAAAGGAACATCTTTGAAGTTAAAAAAAGGTGGCCCTACCAGCATGGATCGTAAAAAGTACGGTCGGAACATGTCTCGTGCAATGAACCAGAGGTAATCATGGCCAAGTTCAGCATGAAAAAAGGTGGCAAAGAAGTTGGCCCTGCCAGCACATATGCCGAGCCTCACACAATGAGTGGTAAAGCCATGACTAAGGCTCCAGTTGAATTTGGAACAAACCCCGGTTTTCCTCCAAATCTTAGCAAAGCCGATACGGTTGATATGTCTGTTGGGCACATCAGCAAGTCTGCTGGCAAAGAACCAATTAAGACTGATGGTATTAAAATTCGTGGAACTGGATGTGCTACTAAAGGCACAATGGCGCGGGGGCCGATGGCGTGAACTACGCTGAATTATCTGCGGCAATTCAGGATTACACAGAAAATTACGAAGGCTCTTTCGTAAATAATATTCCTGTTTTTGTAAAACAAGCAGAACAGCGAATCTACAACACAATCCAGTTTCCAGCGCTTCGCAAAAACGTAACAGGACTAACAACGGCAAATAATAAATATTTGTCATGCCCGAATGATTTTTTGGCTGTTTATTCAATTGCAGTCTACCCCACTGGAGGGGAATATACTTATCTTTTAAATAAGGACGTTAACTTTGTTAGGGAGGCGTACCCGCAGCCAACAGATATAGGTTTGCCTAAATATTACGCACTTTTTGGTCCGCAAAGTTTGTTCCCTACGGAGTTAACATTTTTGTTAGGTCCAACGCCAGATATTCAATACAACGTAGAGCTGCATTACTTTTTCTATCCAGAGTCAATCGTCACAGCGAGTACAACTTGGTTGGGCGAAAACTTTGATACGGTGTTGTTGTACGGTTCTTTGGTCGAAGCATACACTTATATGAAGGGTGAGCAAGACATGATGGGCCTCTACGATGGAAAGTACAAAGAAGCAATTGCATTAGCAAAACGCTTGGGCGATGGCATGGAGCGCCAAGATGCCTATCGTTCTGGACAATTTAGACAGCCGGTGGGATAATGGCTTTCACTGGAAATTGGGCTACAAATACGTTTAAAACTGGGCTTCCTAGCGGAACGTTCAACTTTAATACAGGCACGACTCAAGTTTTTAAAATTGCGTTGTATACAAACGCTGCTACATTAAATGCAAATACAACCGCATATACATCAGTTGGAGAAGTTGTTGCTTCTGGTTACACTGCAGGCGGACAAGTTCTTTCAATTAACCAAGTTCCTACAACAGGTTCATCTGGAACGATTTGTTATTTTTCTTTTAACAACGCTGTCTGGAGTTCTGCATTGACAGCCAGAGGCGCATTAATCTATTTATTTAACGGAACTACAAATCCAGCTATTTGTGTGTTAGATTTTGGTTCAGACAAAAAATCAAACAGTACTTTTACAGTTCAATTTCCAGCAATTACCAATACATCTGCAATTATTAGGATATCGTGATGGAAAAGTCATTTGCAGCCGGTGAATTTTATATTATTTGCTACGACAAAGACGGCAACATAAAGTGGGAAGAGAGAAACCACAATCTTGTTGTAAGCAGCGGCGTTCAGTATATGGCGGGCACAGGGCTTGATGGTGTAACAACCAGAATTACAAGTTGGTATATTGGTTTGATTGGGAATGCCCAATCAACGACAACGTTTGCCAATGCAGACACAATGTCTAGCCACGCTGGATGGTCAGAATTTATTGGATACAGCAATGCTACAAGACCGGCTGCTACTTTTGTTACGGCAACTTTAGCAAATCCTTCGGTTGTTACAAACTCAGCATCTGTTGCTGCATTTACTATTAACTCTGCGTTTGCTTCCACCGGGTCTTCTATTTCTGGAACTACGTTAACAATTGGATCGTTAACATCTGGAACTATTTCTCCGGGGCAAATTATTACTGGAACTGGCGTAACTGCTGGAACGTATATTATTTCTGGTTCCGGTTCTACTTGGACGGTATCGCCGTCGCAAACAGTTGCATCAACTGCAATTAGTTCAGCTACATCTGTAGTGGCTGGTGCATTTTTGACAAGCAACAACACAAAAGCAGGCACGACTGGAACTTTGTTTTCTGCATCTGATTTTTCAGCAGGAGAGCGTACGGTTATTGCTACTGATGTGCTTAACGTAACTTATACGTTTAGTTTGACTGGATCTTAATAGAGTGGGTATATGAAAACCATTCCGCCAACCTACACTTTTCTATACGACAAAGTAAGGTTTGCGGTTTATCACGCAAACGCGGGAGAAGGGTTGCTACGCCACGAACATACTTTTGCACATTTAACTATGTGCGTGGCGGGTCTTTGCGCTATTCGCAAAGAAAACGTTTATAAGGAAATGGACAAGGCCACTATTCCAGTCATTTTAAAAGAAAACGAATGGCACGAAGTGGAAGCCTTAGTAGACAACAGCATTTTTATTAATGTTTTTCCTGCTACGGAAGAAGAATGACTACTTGTGTTTTGTTCAACGACAAAGGCGAGTTTGTTAATATAATTGTTGCTGAACCCGGAGATTGGGTTGAAGAGGGCTGGCGGCTTGAAGAGCTAAAACCCGGATATGTCTGGACTGGCACTGCAATTATGACTGTTGAAGCTGCGGCTGCAGCAGCAAATAAACAAGTTACTCCGGAAATAATCTAATGCCAACCGTAGTAACGATTGCAATTACATCCGGAACTCGTTGGAGGGTTCCGGCAGATTGCAACTCTGCAACTATTGAGTGTATTGGAGCCGGCGGGATAGGCGGCGGTGGGTATTCTAAAACAACTCTAACCCTAACTCCACTCTCTCTTGCGTATATAAATATTGGCGCAGGCGGGGCTTATGCTAATAGTGGCCCGCTTAATAACAATCCCGGTGGGGACACTTGGTTTAATACCTCGTCTGGCGCTCCGTCCTCAAGCACAACCGGCGCATTAGCTAAGGGCGGAGGCGCACTTCCAGTTGGAGCCTATGGAACGGCTTTAGGAGGGCAGGCTTCGGCTGGAGTTGGAACCCTAAAATATTCGGGTGGCGCGGGCTACGGGGCGTATATATCGTATTGTTGTGATGGGAGCACTTTTTATAACGCCAATATTAGAAGCTTTGGCGGTGCAGCAGGCCCAAATGGTGCTGGTGGAGATGGATACCAAGCCAATTCTCCCGGCGGCGGTGGCGGGGCTAATGGTGGCTCTTCTTCTACCGGAGTTAATGGAGGCAATAACAGACTAGGCTCTGGTGGGGGCACGGGCGGCGCTAGCCCAACAGCGGGAACAAGTGGTGGTGGCGGTGGGGGTAATACAAGCGCAAACTCCGGCGCCGTAGGTAGTGTAGATCCAGTTTGGACGGACTATTCCGGCGTAACATATGGACCGGCTGGAGGTGCAGGCGGTGGTGCAGGTTCTGGAATTGGAACGACAGGTACTAATTACGGCGGGGGTGGAAGCTATTATGGGGGTCAGGGTTTAATTATTATTACTTACAACGCAACAGTAACTATTGCGTCCTCGTATGTAGAAGTATTAAATGACACTGGCGGAACTGCCGTGTCTACACCAAATAAATGGCGCATTCCTTACGGTATAGATTCAATAACAATTCATGCAATTGGTAGTGGAAGCAACGGACTAATTGCCACCCCTTTTAGCGGCGGTGGAGGCGGCGCGTATTCAACATCTACAATTGACGTAAGCACATTAAATAACACTACGGCGTATTACTTACTTTACACAAATATTGCTCAATCTGGCGGCAATGACGCGTGGTTTAACAAGCTAACTAATTCCGCCCCAACAATCTCAACAAATGGTGTTTTAGCAAAAGCAGCTCCTGCAAATAGCACCGCTGGTGGAGCAGCAAGCCCAACTTCAATAGGGACTACTACTTTTGCCGGAGGTACTGGCGGTGCAGGAGCGGGGACAACAATTATAAAATATGGCTCTGGAGGTGGTGCAGCAGGCCCTAGCGGTGTAGGTAAAGCTGGCGGAGCTTCATATAACACTGCTGGGTCTGCATCTGGAGGCGGCGGCGGCGGAGCAAACGGTGGCTCTTCAACTGCCGGTGTGGCTGCAAGCAGTGCGACGGTAGCTGGTGCTGGGGGCGCTGGAAACGGCGGAACTGGTGGTGGCGCTGCAGCAACTGCAACAACTAATGCGGGCGCTGGAACTAACGGCGGGGGCGGGGGCGGAGGTAAAAACACAGCCGGAACCTTCCTAAATGGCGGTAGTGGAGGTATGCAGGCCATTTGGACCGATACCGGAACAGGTACGCAGACTGGACCGGGTGGCGGGGGCGGAGGTAACGCGGCAATTGATATAAATAATATTGGATCACCCGGTGGTGGCGCTAACTACGGTGGCGGAAGTAGCGCAGTTGGAGGAATGCCGCTAATAGTTCTTCAATATACAATAACTAAAGGACTTACATATGCAAGTTCAATTTCAGAATCTGCGGCAGGGAGTGATGTAAATTCTGGAGCAATATTGTTAAGTGCAAATTCTTCTGAATCTGCATCAGGAGCAGCTCCAATAACGGTAATTGCATCTTTATTTACAAACTCAAATGAAAGTGCATCTGGACTTGAAAGCGGAACAAAGTATATATCTTTTTTCCCGGTTATCAATGAAAATGCGACTGGTTCTGAAAGTCTCTCATCAAAGCATATAACACAAAATCAAATTGCAGAAAATTCAATAGCAGACGGTAGCGCCTTGGGATCCCGCAGCTTTGAATCTCAAGTATCAGAATCTGCACAAGCCCAAGGCGCCACAAGCAAATCCAGAACGGCAAACGGAACAATTAATGCTGCAGCAGGGGCGTCAACAAATATAACCAAAAGCTCTTTATGGACGCCTATTATTAACACGCAATCTATAACTTGGAATCAAGTTAATACAAACAACACATAAAGGACTGTCATGGCCGTTACTTCTTTTACTCCAATTTTAGGATTGGCTCTTCCAACAACCGGAGATCTAAGCGGCACTTGGGGCACGACTGTAAATAGTTTTATTACAAGCTATTTGGATGGAGCAATTGCAGGCACAAACACAATTGCGTTGACATCTAATATATCATTAACAAAAACCGTTGCTCCAGCAAGCTTAGGAAGCTCATCATCTCAATACGCAATATTAAATGTAACTCCAGATGCGATTGGAAGAACCTTAACGGTTCCAGCGACAAGTAAAATATATGTAGTCAACAATCTTGGAAGCTACTCATTTACTTTAAAAGCTCTTGGTCAAACAGGAATAGTCATTTCCGCTGGAGAAAAATGCGTTGCTGCATTTACCGGAATTGATTTTACAAAAATTGCAAATTACAATGGAAGCGGGCTGTTTTCATCTGTTACGATAAGTTCAATTCCAACCGACAGAGTAATATATACAACATCTGGAGGAGCTTTAACCAGTAGTGCTAATATTACTTTTAACGGAACATCATTATCTACAAACCTTTCTGGGTGTACTAGCGTACCTGTTAATCAAGCAATTAATAATTTGCCAGTTGCAAATTTAAATAGTGGTACTAATGCAGGAACTAATACATTTTGGCGTGGAGATGGAGTTTGGGAAGTTGTAAGCCCAGACGGCCCAGACACAAGCATTGTATATAATGCTGCTGGAACTTTGGGTGGAGATGGTGCTTTTACATATGACGGAAACCAAATATATCTGAACTCAATTTTTATTGGACCCGGAGCAAACGCAAGCACAACAAGTTATTCAAATCTTGGGATTGGGGCAGACACTCTTCAAAACGTAACCACTGGATTAAATTCAGTAGCGGTCGGCTCCGGAGCGTTAGAGTATTTTACAAGCGGTGATTCAAATGTTGCAGTTGGAAAATCTGCCGCACAAAATATGGATGCGGGGGCTTCTAACGTCGCTGTTGGGAACCAGACTTTATACAATGCTTCTGGGGCTGTGTATGATAATGTTGCAGTTGGTTATAATGCTTTATATAGCGCATATAACTCATCTGGCGCACAAGCATGCAATAATACAGCAATCGGCAGCGGATCTCTTTTATCAAGCACTACTGGTTCGAGTAATACCGCATTAGGCTATCAATCTCTTTATAGTTTAACAACCAGCTCAAACAACGTTGGATTGGGGCATCAATCTATTTATAGCTTAACAACCGGCTCAAGCAACGTTGGATTGGGATATCAATCTCTTTATAACTTAACAACAGGCGGAAACAACGTTGCAATTGGAAATTTGGCGGGAACTGATACCGTAATAAATATTACAAATCAAAGCAATAGAATAGTAATTGGAAACGACTCCTCTACAAACGCTTATATTAAAGTTGCATGGACGGTTGTTTCTGATGCCCGTGATAAAACTTCAATAGCTGCGGTTCCTCATGGTTTAAGTTTTATAGCTTCTTTAACTCCAATTTCGTATCAATTTAAAACCTCTAGGAAAGACGAAACTGCAACCGGGCCAGTAAGGTACGGGTTTAAAGCCCAAGATATCTTGGCACTAGAAGGCGCAAATCCAGTAATCATTGATAATACAGACCCGGATCATTTAAAATACAACGAAAGCTCGATGATTGCGGTTTTGTGTAACGCAATTAAAGAACTTAAATCGGAGCTTGATTTGGTAAAAGCCGAGCTGTTATCTTTAAAAGGAAATTAAAATGGCTGAGAAATGGATTCAAAATGCGATCAAGAAGCCGGGTGCGCTGCGTGCTGAACTTGGTGCCAAGCCGGGTAAGCCCATCCCTGAGAAGAAGTTAGCCGCTGCGGCAAAAAAACCCGGAACTTTGGGCAAGCGTGCTCGGTTGGCCGAAACGCTTAAGGGAATGAAGTAATCTAACTGTCTTAGTTTTTTAGTAAACTTAGTATGGGCATCCGCCCGCCTAACTCCGGAGATAGTTATGAAAGACGACATTATTGAAATGTTTGAAGGTGTTGAGCCTCTTGAGGCGCTAAACACTTTGTTCTCGGTTATCTACGCAATTGCAGCAGAAAACGGCATTAGTGAATTCAACCTCAGCAGCCTGTTCTCTTCTAACATCGAAATCATGTTTGAGATGGACTCTCAAGAAGATGAAGAAGTTGAAGAAGAAGCCGTAGAAGTGGACGAACAAACTGACGATTGATGTCAGCGCCCCCGGAAACGGGGGTGTTATTGTTTTTTCACAATACTATGATATGAGGTTGGGTTCCAAAATAAGGAACTAAATCATGGTATCGGTCGTCTCTGATGAAGAGTTCATCCGTCTCTGGGAAACTCTTAAATCTTGCAAAGAAATAGCCAAAGCAACCGGCATTACAGAGCGAAATATTCGTAAACGACGCCGGTCTCTAGAGGGAAAGTTTAGCATAACCCTCGATATTAAAGAGCCCATCAAGCACCACATTCAAAAAGCCAGACATCAAGCTGGCATGACAGATGGTGTGGTGTTGGTTTTTTCAGACGCTCATTTTTGGCCCGGAATCAGAACAACGGCTTTCAAAGGTTTGTTGTGGGCGATCAAGGAGCTTAAACCTTACGTTGTTGTTAACAATGGTGATGCGTTTGATGGAAGCGCGATCAGCAGATTCCCAAGAATTGGCTGGGGGCATCAGCCATCGGTTAAGCAAGAATTAGAAGCTTGCCAAGAAGCACTCAAAGAAATTGAAGATGCATGTGAGAAAGCAAGGCACCACACACAGTTGGTCTGGCCGCTAGGAAATCATGATAGCCGGTTTGAAACTAAACTGGCTCAAGCGATCCCTCAGTTTGAAGGGGTCAACGGAACGGCTCTTAAAGACCATTTTCCCAAATGGATTCCATGCTGGAGCTGTTGGTTGACAGAAGATGTTGTGGTTAAGCATAGGTACAAGTCTGGAGTTCACGCAACTCATCAAAATACTACTGCGTCTGGCAACTCTATTGTGACGGGTCATTTACACTCTCTTCGCGTAACGCCATTTTCAGATTATAATGGTACTAGGTGGGGAGTGGACACTGGAACTTTGGCAGAAACGGATGGTCCGCAGTTCTTGGATTATCTAGAAGACAATCCTGTCAATTGGCGCTCTGGGTTTGCTGTATTAACGTTTAAAGATTCAAAGCTTCTTTGGCCTGAGTTGGTCAGCAAACACGCTGAAGGTATCATTGACTTCCGTGGTCAACTCATTGATGTGAGCAAACTATGACTGAAAAGTTAGAAGCCAAAAGTCAGTTGATTGAGAAGACCGCGTTTGCCGTCTTACCGATTCTTTTCACTTGCGTTGTCTATCTGATGAGCGCGTTGGACAAGATCACGCATGATGTGACGGTTCTCAACGCCAAGATCAGCCTTGTGGTCACCAGCGACAACAAACAAGCCGCCAACAGCGGCGCAGAACTGGCGCGGGAAAAGTTGCGCCAAGATCTAGAAAAGCAGATTGGTGAGAACCGTGAGCTTATCCACCTGAACCGAGAGCGGATTGTCATTCTTGAGCAGAAGGTGAAGTGATGGCTGATTTTAACCCCGCGTTTGACAAGATGATCGTCGATGAAGGCGGTTACGTTTTACACACTGTTCCGGGTGATACCGGGGGAATGACTTATGCAGGAATTGCACGCAACCCAAATCCTCAATGGCCCGGTTGGAACCTCATTGACCACGGTGCTATCGATAATCCGCTTCTTACTGGGATGGTTCGCAACTTTTATAAGGTTGAGTTTTGGGATCGTGTACGAGGGGATGAGATTGCGAACCAAGTTGTTGCAGAAAACATCTTCAACTTTGGCGTAAACACCGGCATTAAAGTAGCGGTCAAGTTGGCGCAATTGATTGTAGGCGCTACCCCGGATGGCGCGGTTGGTGATGTGACATTGCAAAAGTTCAACACTATTGACGGCGAAGCGTTTAGAAAAGCTTACGCGCTGGCAAAGATTACCCGCTACGCAGACATCTGCAATAAAAACAAAACCCAATCCAAGTTTCTCCTTGGTTGGATTAACCGCACTCTGAAAGGGCTGAAGTAATGGATCTGATTGGTATTGGGTCAATCATTGAAGGAGTTGGCAAAGTTGCGGGCGATCTTATTACGACAGATAAGGAGAGGCTCCAGATGGCACTGGAGGACCGAAAACTCGACTTGGAGGAAAAGAAAATTGACCAAGCCACTGATTTGGCACAGGTCGAAATTAATAAGATTGAGGCCGGTTCATCTAGCGTATTTGTCAGCGGTTGGCGTCCTGCTGTGGGTTGGGTTGGGGTTCTTGGCTTGGCTTACCAGTTCCTTGGCTACCCTTTGATGCAGTGGTTGTGGGCTTTTGGACAAGGTTACGATATCATTCCAAAAGGTTTAAACCCGCCTCCTGACCTGCAAGTTGAGCAGTTAATGACGCTACTCGCCGGGTTGCTTGGGTTTGGTGGAATGCGGTCATTCGAGAAGCATAAGGGCGTAGCGAGTAAATAAATGCCGTTATCCAAAATTATTTTTAAGCCGGGAGTCAATAGGGAAAACACTCGTTATACAAACGAAGGCGGGTGGTTTGAGTGCGACAAAGTTAGATTTCGACAAGGAACTCCAGAATCTATTGGAGGATGGGAGCGAATTTCTTTTTATAATTTTATTGGAATATGCAGATCAATGTGGAATTGGTCTACATTAGCTGGATTAAATTTGCTTGGGCTTGGAACAAGCAAAAAATTTTATATTGAATCGTCTGGCAGTTATTATGATATAACGCCAATTAGGTCAACAGTAACGCTTGGCGCAAGTCCATTTTTAGGTAACGGAACAACTACTGTTACAGTTACTGCAGCTTCGCACGGAGCAACTGACGGTTCATATGTAACATTTAGCGGGGCTACAGGAACATATGCAAATGACTTAAACAATGAATTTGCAATTTCTTATGTAGATGCTAATAGCTACACAATTACTGTTGGATCTATTATACCTGCTGGATCGACTGGTGGAGCTGCAGTTGTTGCAGCGTATCAAATTAATATTGGATCGGACATTCAACAAACTCAATATGGATGGGGCTCTTTAACTTGGGGCGCTGGGAATTGGGGGCAAACAACCAGTTCAAATGACTCAATAATGAGAATTTGGAGTCAAAATAATTATGGCCAAGACCTTGTTTTTGGTCCTAAAGGAAGTTCTATTTATTATTGGCAAGCCAATTCTGGTCTTACATCCAGAGGCGTACTGTTATATCAACAAGGCGGAAACGTAACATTTACGGTTGGCTCTCCAGTTACGGCCCCTGCTCTTGTAACATTAACAGCATCGCTTACAGATGGGACGGCAGTTCAATTTGGAGCAACATCTTTGCCGACTGGAATTACAGCCGGAACAACATATTATTTGTTTAATGTTAATGGATTAACTGCAAATTTGCTTGATACAAATGGCGCTCAAGTTGCGGTTTCTACAGCAGGCACAGGAGTGTATATATCAAATCTAGTTGATTGCCCTGTGGTGCAGAATTATTTGTTTGTATCTGACACAAGCAGATTTTTGTTTGCTTTTGGCTGCAATGACTATGGCTCTGCAACTATGAACCCTATGTTGGTCAGATGGTCAGACCAAGATAACATCCTTGAGTGGACGCCAGACGCCACAAACCAAGCAGGTAGTATTCAATTATCGCACGGATCTAACATTGTTACGGCTGTTCAAACCCGTCAAGAAATAGTTGTTTTCACTGATTCGACTGTTTATTCAATGCAGTATCTTGGAACTCCGGTGGTTTGGGGCTCTCAGCTTTTGGGCGATAACATTTCAATTATGAGCCAGAACGCAGCAGTTATTGCTTCTGGCGTTGTCTACTGGATGGGTGTAGACAAGTTTTACATATATGATGGTCGGGTTCAAACTTTAAATTGCGACCTCCGTAAATTTGTTTTTTCTGACATTAATCTTGAGCAAACACAACAAATATTTGCAGGTACAAACGAAGGATTCAATGAAGTTTGGTGGTTTTATTGTTCACAAGACAGCACAACAATTGACAAATATGTTGTGTACAACTACTTAGAGCAAGTTTGGTATTACGGAGCTATGGCCAGAACTGCTTGGCTAGATTCAGGATTAAGGTCAACTCCGCAAGCGGCAACTTATTCATATAACATTGTTAATCATGAATCCGGGATTAATGATAACGAAACCGGCACCCCGCTTCCTATTAATGCGTACATATCGTCTTGTGAGTTTGACATACAAGACGGTGATCGATATGGATATATTTGGCGCGTACTGCCAGACTTAACTTTTAATCAGTCAACAGTTTCGCTGGAAGGAGATCAGCCAAAATTAACAATGACGCTTTACCCAATGCAAAACTCAGGGTCTGGCGTTTCAACTCCGGCAAGCGCTAACGTAACAAAGATAGCTGAGTATAACGTTACTGAAGAATTTACTGGTATTATTTACACTCGAGTCCGGGGCCGCCAGATGATCTTTAAGGTTGAGTCCAATCAGGTCAACACCGCATGGCAGCTAGGGGCGCCACGATTTGACATTCGTCCGGACGGAAGGCGATGAGTTATATAGTTACAACTAACTATGAACTGCAAAAAGTTGCTGCGCCCAATCTCCCTTTGGCTCCAACTCGCTGGAGCAGACAGTATCAAGATCAGTTTAGCAATGTTTTGCGTTTGTACTTCAATCGACTTGATAAGTATCTAAATCAACTTATGGCTACTGCGGCGTCAGGCTCAACACCAATTACGTTTCCTCCTACTGCATTAGACGCATTTGGACGGCAGCGGGTCAGTCAGCCGTACACTCTGTTTGATAGCCAGAGCCGCTACGCTGCGGACAACCAGTTTGACACATCAACAACCGGGACAGGCTCAACCACATACAACAGCAACCAAGCCAGCGTAAGTATGAGTGTGACTGCTGGCGGCGTAGGCTCAGTGGTCCGTCAGTCTTACAGAAGTTTTCCTTACCAGCCCGGTAAGGGTCTGTTGGTGCTTGCCACGTTTCAAATGGACTCTAGCACCAGCGCTAACTTAAGCCAAAAAGTCGGCTACTTCAACGCTCAGAACGGAGTATTTTTTTCCAAAGTTGGCAGCACCAATGCTTTCACTTTGCGATCTTATACGGGTGGATCAGCAAACGACTCAAGGTCCGTAACTCAAACAAATTGGAACGGCGATAAACTTGATGGAACCGGCGCATCAGGGATAACCTTAGACCTTACTCACCCGCAGATTCTGTGGATGGACTTTGAGTGGTTAGGCGTTGGGTCGGTGAGGTGTGGGTTTATTATTAACGGGGAGTATATTGTCTGCCACACTTTTAACACCGCAAACGTATACGGCACTACCGTATACATGACAACGGCTATCTTGCCGGTTCGGTATGAAATTATTTCAACGTCTGCTGTTGCTGCGACTTTGACTCAGATTTGTTCTTCTGTTGTTTCTGAGGGCGGGTTTGAGGCAACTTCGGTTGAGCATTCCGCTTCCATGACAAATCTTACTGCTTCTTCTTATTTAACAACTTCCTATAAACCATTAATCTCTATACGACTAGCTTCTGGAAGAACTGGGGCAGTGGTATTGCCAACTACACTTAATTTTTTACCGTCCACCGCAGACAATTTTCAAATTGCACTTGTAAAAAACGCAACTCTTTCTTCCCCATCATGGTCTGCGGTAACATCAGATTCAAATGTTGAACAGGATATCAGCTCTACTTCGTATACCGGCGGAACTTTAGTTTATGCTGAGTTTGCAACTGGCAAAACGGGGCGAAGTATTTTATCGGTTGGCGCAGGGTACAACTGGGACATGCAATTAGGTGCATCTATTGCCGGTGTTAGCGACACTTTAACTTTGGTAGCAAGAACTGTGACAACAGGTGGTGCAACTACAGGCGGCGGTATTGGGGCAATTTCTTTTTATGATTTAACACAATAACCGAGAAAAGACATGAATTTTGTGGAACTGTTTAATGTTGTGGCAAGAATAGCAAAGCCAGTGCATTTAGACTTAAAACAAGCAGAATCTTTAGATGACAGATTTGAAGATTTAGGAATAGATAGCTTAGATGGTCTTGTTATTGGAATGTATTTATTTGAACTTTATGGAATTGGAGAAGAAAAAGAAGAAGGCTTTCATCCAGAAACCGTTGGCGCATTTTACGAATTTTTAATTGCAAACAAAACAAAAGAACCCAAATCAATCGAGGAAGCACGGGAGCAAATTCAGTGATCTATTTGACTCACTTTAATACGGCTTCTACTTCATATGTAGAAGAGCTTACAGATATTATTTATCCGCAAAAAGTTCACTGGTTTCCAGAAACTTATAAGCGCGTAAAGACCGGGATGTTTTCGCCGGTACATCGCATGGCAGAAAAAGTTATGGATGAGGCCATAACAAAGTGGCTCAGGGAGAATCCAGTAGACGGCAAGACCGCGTTTATTTTTGCTGCGGGCAATTCAAGTTTGTCTGGATCTAGCAATAGACCATATAATAGTCAACTAACGTTCAAATACAGGTTTCTTCCGTTTTCATTGTCTCACATTTATTGTGGAAGAATGTCTCAAAGCTGCGGCTCAATAAACATGACTCAGACCGATGCGAGCGCATGTGCAAGCAGCTTAAAAGTTATGATGGATGTTGAAAACTTAATTAAAAATTATGATTTTGACAGGGTAATTGTTGTTTCTGTTGAAGACGCAATCTCTGATGTTGTTCTAGAGTTTTTTGGAGAATGCGGGGCCTCTTTAACAATCAAAGACGAAACGCAAAACAACGTAAAGCCTTCGGCTTTTGACGGTTTAAACAAAGGGTTTTATGTTGGGCAGGGCGCGGTGTTTGCTGTTTTTCACTCAGAAAAAGCCGTAACAAAGTTACAGCTTACTCCAAAGGCTAGGATTGTTGGGTCTTATGCCGCTGGGGAACAGTCGACAAACGCAATAGGGCAGTGCGAAGACGGAGAAGGTTTTGTCAATGTAATAAACGGTGCGTGTTGGTATAGTAAAACAAACAAGAACGACATTAACATTGTTAAGGCTCATGGCACTGGAACGCTGTCGAACAACAAGGCAGAGAAAGCCGCGTTGCTAAACTCTGGCATTCCTAACTTTGTTGCAACATCGTACAAACAAAGGATCGGCCACACACTTGGGCCAAGCGGGTTGCTTGAAACTTGCTTGTTGTTAGAGGATTTGAAGTCTGGGTTTGTCCCAGAAATTTTAAACCGCACTGAAGAAGACAGCGTGTTTCTTTCAAAGCCAGAGCCAAAGCCTGACGGATTGATTCTTAGTCTTGCCGCAGGGATGGGGAACATTTATGTTGCAACAATTTTCGAGAATTTGTCATGATTGACAGCAAACAAAAAAAGTTAACAAGCGCGCAAATTATTGAGATTGCAGCCATGAACACTGGCGTGCAGCGCCCAATAAACGAAATTAAACAAATGTTAACCATTGAACTTAATATGGCTAACACTTGGAAGATGAGAAATGGAAATACAATTTTTGTTGTTCACAAAAGCGATCAACCGGGATATGGTTGGTTTAGAGCATTAAATGCAGATACGGCAAAAAACTTTTTAGAAAACAGCAGGGTATTTGCAGATTCAGCTTATAAAGTTGGCTTTGATGTTGTTGTTACAAACTTTAAAGACCCAACTATTTTAAATATTTTTAAAGTAATTTCTAAAAACCCTGTCAGAGACGGAATGGGTTATGTTGCACAAAAAACAAAAAATGGCTATAGAGTTACTTTGGTTTTAGGGCCAAAAAGGAAATAACATGAGCGCCGTTGTAGATTTTGTTAGTGATGCTATTGATGCAGTTGGAGATGCTGTATCTGGAGTAGTTGACGCGGTTGGTGATGTAGGTCAAGGAATTATAGATGCAGCATCTGATGCTGTTGACTATGTTGCAGAAAACCCTTTGTTGCTTGTTGCTGCAGTTGCAGCTCCGTTTGCTTTAGAAGCATTAGCTTTTGATGCCGCTGTTGGTACAACCGCATTAGGTGGTTATGATTTAGCAATGGCTGATGCTGCAGCCTCTTTGTCCGGTAGTACAGCCGCCGCTGCTGCTGGAGCCGCCGGATTAACTGGTTATGATGCAGCAATGGCTGATGCTGCAGGTTCTCTTGCCGCTGGTGATGCTGCTGCTGCTGGTACAACCGGATTAACTGGTTATGATGCAGCAATGGCTGATGCTGCAGGTTCTTTTCCTGCTACTGCCGAGTCACTGGCAGCGGCTGATGCAGCGGCGGGGTTGATTCCCGAAGCAGCGTCTAATGAATTTCTTCAGGGTTATAGCAATTTAAAAGATTTTTTTACAGATAGTTTAACTAATGCTTTTTCTGGTCCATCGTTAAATACTGCATTAGATACTGCGCTTGAGGTTCCGTCAGCTCAAGAAGCAGTTCAAGTTGGACAACAAGCACTTGAATCTACCGGGACTTCTTTACAAGTTGCAGATCCATATCAAGTGTTTGGCGCTCCGGGTCAAGCAGATCCATTAGCAGAAATTGTTAATAGCAGTGAAGCATCCCTTACTCCAGAAGATTTAAATGCTTTAACCGAAGAATCCCCAACAATTTCAAAAGAATTGCAGGGATATGACGCTGCGATGAATAACGCTGCGTCATCTGTCAATCAAAGGATTGGATTAGAAGGGTACGATGCGGCAATGGCTGATGCCGCGGCCTCCGTGGCCAGTCCAGCAGATGTTTCTGCAGCAATGGCTGGTGCAACTGGCGCAGCTAGCTCGGCTGGCGCAGCTTCTGGCCCATCTGTTATAGGCCCAGCTCCAGAAGGTTACGACCTTATGGGTAGACCTATTAATGATACGCTTAGAAGCGGATTATCAAATCTTGCCTCCGCCTATATGGAAAATCCATTGGCTTTGCTTGGGACTGCTTATGGCGTTTACAGCGGCGTAAACTTGCTTGATCAAGTGTTATCCGGGAGTGGAAATCAAGGTGCAGCAAATAATTCTAGTAGTGACGTCAGCAATACAACTGGAATTAGTGAACCAGTAAAAGGTGGACCAGTACAAAATATCGGGCTAAAAGATTTATACGATTACGCGGCATTGTCTAGAGATGCAAAAGCATCTGAAGCAATTAAACAGCAATCTCCAGCTTACGCCAACATGCAATTTAGAGATCTTCTTGCTCCTTCTGAAAGAAAACAACTTAATACAAATTATGTAACTTTAGAAGATATTCAAAAATTAATGAAAGGATAAGCTATGAACCTGCTTAATATAAACACATATACAAAGCCAATTAAAAAAGCTGCGGAGCAGGTTGGTTTAAGTGGTGTATATGATACATTATCTGGTGCGGCAAAAGAAGCAGGTAAAGTAGCTCCATATGTTATTCCGTTTATTCCGGGTGCGGCTTTTGCTGGGCTTGGAGATTTGGGCTCCGCATTAGCTAGTCCAATGGGTCGAGCTGCTTTGTCTGGGGTGGCTGGAACATTTGCCAACGGTCGTCCAAATCTCAAACAGGGTTTGATGAGCGGGTTAACTACTTATGGATTAAGCGCTGGTTATCAGGGGCTTCAGGCTGCTGGAGGATCGGCTGCACCTGCGGGTCTTTCGGAAGAAGCTGGCAGGGCAATATCTGGTGCATCCAATTTGATGTCTGGCAATCCAGTTTTGTCTGAAGGTGCAAAAGCTGCTCTAGGTGAAGAAGCCGGAAGGGGTGCGCTGACTGCAGGGTACATGGGTGTTACTGGCTTGGCTGCATTAGACGAACAAGAAAAGTATCTTGAACAACTAAAAGCAGAAAACAAAATTAGCGACGATTTGTATGCAAAAAAGAAAGCTCAAATCGCAGCAGCGAAAGAAAGTGCAACCAGAGCAATGAATGCAAATCCGTATAAGCTTGCTCATGGCGGGTCAATCCCTCGATTTGTTAGTGGGCCGGGAGACGGCATGAGCGATTCAATTCCTGCTAATATAGATGGGAATCGCCCAGCAAGACTGACTGACGGGGAGTTTGTGATCCCTGCGGATGTAGTCAGTCATCTTGGAAACGGGTCTAGCAAAGCCGGAGCCCAACAACTTTACGCCATGATGGATCGCGTAAGAAGGGCTCGCACTGGATCTGCCAAGCAAGGCAGGCAAATTAATGCACATCGTATGATGCCTGTTTAAGGATTAAAAATGGCAACTACCACCACAACCGGCACCAGTAGCGCAACAATACCGGAAGAGCTACAACCGTATTTTATTGGTACGACTACATCTCCGGGATTGTTGCCAACAGCACAATCAGTATTTAGTAGATCTTATGCTGATACTTTTAAGCCATTAGAAGATTCTGGCCTTATGGGTGCCGGAAGGGTTGCCGGTTTAACTCCAGATCAAGTTAATCTTGGCCAGCAAATACGGAACATGCAAAGGCCGGATCAGTTTAATACTGCTAATGGATTTATTAATACTGGCGGACAAACATTAACAAATCTAACAAACCAACAAGCAGCAACTGTTAATGCTCCTGATTTACAAACGTTCCAGCTTGGAAATGCTCAGACTTTTGGATCTGATCAAGCAAATCAGTACATGAGTCCGTTTGTTCAAGCTGCTTTAAATCCACAGTTACAGGCATTACAAAGACAAAATGCAATTGACCAGCAAGCAATAGGAGCAAAATTTGCCGGTTCTGGTGCGTTTGGCGGAGGAAGGCAGGCAATTGGTGCCGCTCAGGCAAATGCAGAAACTGCCCGACAAATGAATCAGGCAATTGGTACTGGTTACCAAAATGCATTTGCTCAAGCCCAACAACAGTTTGAGCGCGACCGTGCGGCGCAAGCAGATGTTAATAAACAAAACCTAAACGCAGCTCTTGGTGTTCAGCAGTTAGGCTCTACTCAAAACATGACGGCTCAAGAGTTAAATCAAAAAGCCGGACTTCAAGCTGCTGCTCAAAGAGCAGAGGCAGCTAGAGGACTTGGGAACATGGCTGCTCAAGCTGGCCAATTAGGAACGGCGCAACAGGCGACTGACATTGACCGAATGAAGATGGCTGGAGCCCAAGGGGATCTTGAACGGTCTCTAAATCAGCAAAGACTTGATGCTCGATATGAAGACGTTTTAAGACAAATAAAATTCCCAGAAGAACAAATTTCAGGAATGTCTTCTATTCTTAGAGGAACTCCAGTAAACAGCACTGTTTACAATTCAACGCAGTTAACGTCGCCCCCAAGTTTGATGGGGCAGTTGGCAAACGCGGGAATATCTGGTTTGTCGCTATATAATTTGATGCAACCAAAATAACCTTGAGTAAGTCATGGGTATATTAGACGCAATCCGTGTACAGAAAGCTGGGCAAAAATCTGTTCAAGAGCTTTCTCAGTTGCCTCAACAAGAGATCATGAAGATGGCCCAGATGGGTCAGATTCCTGCTGATGTTGTGCCTGTGATTATTAGTGAGAAAGCGCGGATGGCTCAACAGGCCGCGCAAGTTCAGGCTATGCAACAACAAAGACCGCCCACGGTCATGGATCAGGCGATGCAAGTTAATGCTCAACAAGAGCAACAAGGATTGCCAGCCATACCAACTCAAGGGATGTTTCAGCCGCAGAACTATCGAGGCGGCGGGATTGTTGGATATGCAGGTGAAGGGGAAGAGGGCCAGCTTGTAAGAACAGATCCAGTTTTGCCTCCAGAAGTTGGTGCAATCGAGCCAACTACTTCGTCAAACTCACAAACTCCAAGCTTTGAACGATCATTAAGGCAATCAAAAGAGGCTTTAAGAGAATATCAAACCGAGACACAAGCAGAAAAAGACTTAGCAGCAATGCTAAGTAAGCCAGATATGGACAAACAGCAGATGTTGTGGATGAGTCTTTTGAGAGGCGGGTTGAAGGGCCTTGCAAGTGGATCGCAACACGCAGGGGTTGCTATTGGAGAAGGATTGAGCGAAGCCGCCAAGTCTTATGATGAAGGCTTGAAGGAAATGAAAAAGAACCAGTTGGCTTATGCAAAAGAAAGAGCTGACTTGGCTAAGAGCAAAAGACAAGAAGGTGTTGCAGCGGTTACACTTGCAGAAAAATTGTATTCAAATGAAGCTACTCTTCAAGCCGCAATGGAGAAGGCGGTTGCATCAGGAAACTTAAATGCATTTGTTAGACTACAAGTTGCAGCCGCACAAGAAGCCGGAGATCCTAGAAGTACGAAGGTAATAGCCGCAGAAGCTGCAAAAACGTATGTAGAAATGTCAGCGGCTCTTGGGCCTCGAGCAATGTCGGCTGCTGCTGCACAAACAGGAGCTATGGCCAGTGCTAGTCAAGCAGGAACTGCATCCGAAAGAGCAAAGACTGACGCAGAAAGAGCAGCGACTGAAGCAGCATCTCGCCGTGAAGCTCAATTAACAAGAGAAGCCGAACAACAACGACTAATCATCAAAGATGTTGCAACAAAAGCTGAAGAACGGCTAAATGACTTTACTGATACTGAGGCTAAGAAATTAATCAAGCAAGTTGGGCGAGCAAAAGCAAAAGAACAGTTAATGAAAGAAGGTCTCAAAGACTATGCAAGTATTTTAAAACCCGGACAGTCAGCACCTCCGCCATCTGGATTTAAACCGCAAAGCAGTGGACAACTCCCCCCCGGCTTTCAATTAGTTAGATAAAGGTTTGTAATGGAACGTGCTTACAACCCGACAACGGGCGAAGTTCTATTTCAGGTTAACGGAGAGTGGGTCCCACCATCACAAATAGCAAAAAACCCCGATACAGGGGAAATGGCTTATGAAGTAAACGGCCAGTGGGAGATTGTTCCCGCGCTTAAAGAAAAAGCTCCAAAAGCTGAAATGCCTTCGCTAGGCTTTGGCGAAGAAGATATTAAGAAAGCTCAACAGCAGCTTCGTGAACAGCCAGTCATTGGTCTGCCACGGAAGGCTCCTGCGCCTCCTCCTCCAGCCCCTCCTCAAGAGGTCAAAGGTCTTGGGGCGCTTATGGAGAATGTTCCCAAACGCGCTCCGTTGCCTAGTGCGACGTTGCCGGTATCAGAAACTGAGCGCCGCCGCGTAACAACGGCATGGGAAAATGCCACGCCAGAGCAGCGGAAGCTTCTCGAGTCCGCGCCAGGATATGTAGGAGTTATCACAAAAGAACTGGCACAAGCATATCCAAAAGAGGTTCCCAAAGGCGCCTTGGCTATGGTGGATCCTCGGCGGGAAGCGCGTGAAGAAATATTACGCCGTAAGGGCTATTCAAAAGATGTAGCTAATTATCTAACTAACGTAGGCATTGCCAGTGGCGTCAAACCGGGTGAAGAAGAAGCTGCGTTGTTCCCCGGCAAAGTTGAAAAGACTGATGTTAACTTTGATATTGCTAGAACATTTGCAAAACCCGGCCTAAATAACCCGATTGCTCGGGGCGTGACCAAAGGTGCGTTAGCTCTTGGCAAAGCATCGCTGGGTGTTAACCAAGCCATTGCAGATGGGCTTGGGCTTGAGGACACCGGCAAAGACATGGTTCGGTACGCTAACAAAGTTAGGGGTACTGAAGAGGGTCTTGGAGAAAAGGGCACATTCCTTGAGCGGAACTTAGAAGGCGCGATTAGCTCGATTGCTCAACAAGCTCCATCTATGTTTGGCGGAGCAATTACGGGAAGAGCAGCTATATCCCTTGGCAGCATGATCGTTAACTCCTTTGGTCAGGAGTATTCAGACGGTCGAGCCAAAGGTTTGGACGGCGTAGAAGCGTCAGCTAGGGCTGCATTGTACGCGGCGCTTGAAGGTATTGGGGAACGGTTTGGTATTAAAGGAAATCTTTCAGCACTGAAAAAGATTGCTGATGGGATGCCTTTGGATGCGGCCAAAGAGTTCTTATCTAACACTCTAAAGAAAGAACTTCCGGGTGAACTGTTTACTACAACTGGTCAGTTTGTTACTGATCTTGCTCCCGGAATCGGTCTCAATCCTAACGCTACGTTTAAGGATTACCTTGGAGCGGTGGGGGATACGGTTGCCCAAACCATCATGCAGGGTGGGATCATGTCCGGCGCAAGTGCTGGATTGGCCAAACTGCAAGAACGCGGGCCATCGGAAAAGCTTCAATATGCGGAAGCAGAAGGAGCTAAAGATCGTGCAATCCGTGCGTGGGAAGATGCGTTTGCTCCACTAAAGAGCAGAGAGCCAAAGCTAGGCGAGCTTACTCCGTCAACCAAGCGAGAGCCAACAATCGGGCAAACTCAACCTGCTAACAAAGTTGAGCCAAGCCTTCCACAGGAAGAACCTCCAAAAGTTGAAGCACCAACTGCGGAGCCCAAGCTTGGGATTGTAGAGGAAGAAGAGGTTGCCCCTCTTCCTAGTATTAAGGAAGCATTCCAAGGCGCAGCCAAGGGGATGACGGATAACCTTTACCAAGGAATCTTTGATGCTCAACAAAAAGGTGAGACCAAAGTAAGTGGTATTGAAGAGCCCGTTCTGATCGCGGCCAAAGAAGCAGGGATTACCTTCAATACTCCTGAAGAGGTTCGGGCGTTTGCCAACGATCCTCAAGTTCAAGTTCGTCTCAAAGAAATCAACGTAGAGCAGCAAGTTCGACGGATGGTGCAGAACGGCCAGACGGTTGGTCAGATCCAACAAAAGTTGCCTAACGTTGATGTTCTAAAAATGTTAGGGGTCGTTGACCAATTGCCAGTTGGCAACAATGTTGAGTATCACATTGTTAAGACGCCAACGGGTTATGTAGCCAACATGTTTGATGTTGACTCTGGCAACTATGTTCCGGGATCGGCTCGTATTTTTCCCACAAAAAACTTTGGGGATGAGGCAGAAGTCAAGGCTCGGGAGTTTGCTCAAGAACAGATTGAAAAGGCCAAACCTTTTCAAACCCCTGAAGAAAAAAAGAACGAACCTAACAATGTTAAGGTTGAAGAGGTTCCTAAAACTGAAACGCCAGAGCAAGAGATTTCTCGCATCCGTGAAACGTTGAAGAATCCAAATATTGGTATCAAACAACGTGATGAGCTTGAGGCTAGGTTAGATGAACTAGAAGCCAAGCCGGAAGAAAAGCCCACTGAGGAGCTAAAAACAGAAACTCCTGAAGAGCCTAAGGCTCCTGCAACTGAGCCGCTGACTGAAGATGAACTGAGCAAAATGTTTGATGAGCTTTCTGAAGAAGCTCCTGAAGAAGCTCCTGAACAGTTAACTCCGCAGCACTTTAGTGAAGAACAACTTGACGCAATGTTTGAGGAGATTGCAGCAGGCAATCCTCCTCCTAAGGTAGAGCCAGCCGCTCCAAAAGAAGCTAAGACGCCAACAGTTCCGGGGCTTTTGGGTAGTGCCGCCAAAGAAACTGGCACAGGTTTGGCAAAGTCTATTGATGCACTTGGTGAACTATTTGGAGCGGGCGACACAACAACGCTTCGATCTGGCATTGGGTTTGATGAAGAAACCTATGCCAAAGCAAAGCCTATATTTTTAGAGGCTATATCTCATCTAAAACAGGCTGCCTCAGACATCCGGCAAGCCATGAAGATGATCATTGATATGGTCAAAGCAAAGTTTGGCCAGCCTGTTCTTGAACGGATGAAAAAATATGTCATCCGGTTTATCCAAGACGTTCAAAGCGGGGCAGTCAAAACAGAGAAACAAGAAGAAAAGGTTGAAGAAAAAGAAGCCAAGCCAGATCTTCTGACTCCTGAGGGTAAGTTCCAAGTTGCCCAAGAACTAGCTGACTATTTAATTGGTGATGGTTCGTTTAAGACCATCGTTGAGGCTCGTCAAAAGATTGGCGAGATCACTGGTCAAAAGATTGAGCCCGGAACGGAACTAGCCAAACAAGCAGACGAGACCGTTGAAACGGCTATTGTGCTGGCTGCTCGAGAGATCATTAAAGCCGGACGCAAGCGGGGCAATCAAGTTGTATATGATAGGCTGGTTGGTCTGTTGAATCGACAGCCCAACTTGGCTACTCGTTCATCTGAAAGCATCCGGGATCAGGCGTACTCAACTCCTGTCCCATTGGCCTACCTTGCGTCTGAACTTGCCGGGGTGACTCCTGAAAGTAAGGTGCTTGAGCCTACCGCAGGCAACGGGATGCTTTTGATCGGAGCGTCGGTTAACAACGCGATAGCTAACGAACTCAACCCGACTCGTGCCGCGATGATGCGAGCGCTCGGATTTACCGTGACCACACAGAACGCGGCAACGAATGAGCTTGCCGCTTCCAAGTCACAAGACGTTGTGATTGCCAACCCTCCATTTGGCGCGGTTAAGGACGAGAACGGCAAGACGATCTCGTTCACGGTAAAGGAAGGCTACAGCACAAACGAGATAGATCACGCGATTGCTTTCAAGGCTTTAGAAACCATGAAAGACAAAGGCCGTGCGGTTTTGATTGTTGGTGGAGTGCTGCCGACTTCAGATGAAGGCCGGACAGAAGCCTACCGTGGCGCGGCAAAGCGGGCATTTTATTACAATTTGTACAACCAATATAACATTGTTGACCACTTCACAGTGGCTGGCGATCTATATACAAAGCAGGGCGCTTCGTATCCTGTTGATGTGATTGTGATTGAGGGAAGGGGGGAGTCGGAGCGGGCATTGCCTGCGGCGGAGCTACCCAAGATTTACAACTCGTGGGATGAACTAAAGGAGAAGTTAAATGGTCGCGTGGTCTCCACAAGGAATGAGCGCCCCGCTGGAACTCCTAGCGGTGAGAATCAAGCCGGGGCCGGTAACGGAGAGGGAGTGGCTGGAGGCACTGGCGGACAGGGTACAGGAACTGGCGGAGAAGGCGGGACCAAAGGCGTCACGCCTAGCGAGCAAGGCGCTGGACCTGCCGGGGGGAGACCCGGAGGACGCGGGGCAAAACCTAGTACTGGGGAACTGGAACCTACAGGAGTTCCTAAGGGCGTCGGTAATCGACAAGAAGGTGTTCCCGGCGAAGGCGGAGTACAATCCGGAGGCACTGAAGGCGCTGCAGGAAACGGACCTGCTGGAGTGGGTGGACCTAGCGGCAGCACAGGTGAGCGGGTCGGATCTAAGCTAACAGATCGACGCGGGGCAGAGACCGAGACCGCCACTCAAGTTGAATACGTTCCTCGATCTAACGCATCTTCGGTTGGTACGCTATCTCCTGTTGCAATGCAACAAGCAACGCAAGAGGCGTTAGATCGAATCGTTGAGCAGCAAGGTGACATTGATAACTATGTTGCAGAAGCTCTTGAGATGGAACCAGAAGACTTGCGTCTTAACTTTTCGGCAGAGCAGGTTGACGCTCTTGCGTTGGCTATTAGTAATGCCCAAGCTGGGAAAGGGTTCATCATTGGCGACCAGACGGGTATCGGTAAAGGTCGAGTCGTTGCCGCGATGATTAAGTACGCTTTGGTCAACGACAAGATTCCTATCTTTGTTACTGAGAAACCAAACCTGTACGCGGACATGATCCGCGATCTTGACGATATTGGCATGACCAATGAGCTTGGGTTGGATCAAAAGACAACCAAGATCTTCATGACCAACAGCAAAGACTCTGTTCCTTATACTATTGTTAGAGAAATAAACGGAGAAGTTACTGAAACTAATTTTACTTTAAAGGCTCCTGCAAAAGGCAAAGACTTAAACGATCTAATGGCGCAAATGCAAATAGATAATAGTCTTGGAAACCCTCCGTTTTACAAAGTAATTTTTACAACCTATAGCCAGTTGCAGGCTGTGCGAAAGGCCACAACAGAAAGACAAAGATTTATTAACCATTTTGCCGCTGGCAATTATATTATTCTTGATGAAAGCCATAATGCCGGTGGAGCAGGAGAGGCCAAAGGCAAAAAAGGAGAAGAGAAGGAAGAGATTACTGGACGAGCCGGATTTGTTCGAGGTCTTGTTCAAAGGTCGTTTGGATCGTTCTTTTCATCTGCGACGTATGCCAAGCGTCCGGATGTGATGAGTCTTTACTCCAGCACAAACATGAGTTTGGCTGTAGACAATCCTTCACAACTTGGTGAAGCAATCAAGAACGGCGGCGTTCCTATGCAGCAAGCCGTCGCAACAATGTTAACTAAGGATGGCCAGTACATCCGTAGAGAGCGGACGTTTGCTGGTGTGTCTTATGACACGGTCCCCGCCGAAGTAGACAAAGTTACCGCAGAAAACATGGCATCTGCCATGAGATCTATTCTTGCATTCTCTCGAGCCAAAGAAGGTTTGATTCGAGAAATCCAAAAAGATTTGGATAAGAAAGGAGAAGTTGCTGGTCAGGCAGGAGAAAGAACCACAGTCCAAAGCGCAAACTTTGGATCAATCATGCACAACTTGATTGATCAAATGTTGCTGGCTCTTAAAGTTCAACAAGCAGTCAAACAAGCTATTGATTTGATAAAGGCTGGAGAAAAGCCCGTTCTTACCGTTTCCAACACAATGGGATCTTTTCTTGCGGATTATGCAGAGGAAATGGGCCTTAGAGTGGGCGATCCTGTATCCATGTCTTTTAAAGACATGTATATGAGGTATCTTAAAAAACAAAGAATAATTAAAATTAAATCTCCAAACGGACAAGTAACTGAGCATTATTTGTCAGATCAAGAACTGGGGCCGACTCTGACCGAAGCTTACAATCGAGTTGCTGATCAAATTGAAAAAGCAGGATTTGGATCGGCTCCAATTTCGCCTATTGATTACATTAAAAACGAACTGGAAAAAGTTAAAATTACAGACATAGACGGTAAAGAAAGAAACGTCAAAGTTGATGAAATTACTGGTCGTGAAGTCACGGTAAATTATGGTGGAGACACTCCAGTCCTTGGGTCGCGGTCATCCAGTATTCGCAATCGAGTCAATGCTGTACGAGGGTTTAACAACGGCACTATTGATGCTTTGATCCTGAACCAAGCAGGATCTACTGGTCTGTCGCTTCATGCTTCTTCTAAGGTCAAAGACAAGAAGAAGCGGCACATGATCATTGTGCAAGCTGAGAAGAACATTGATACCCACATGCAGATGTTGGGGCGTGTTCACCGGACTGGGCAGGTTATTGCTCCTGCATATTCCCAAATGATGGCTGACATCCCAGCCGAGATGCGTCCAGCTTCTGTCTTGATGAAGAAGATGGCGTCCCTGAACGCTAACACCACGGCTTCGCGTAAGTCGGCGGTGACGGCAGAGGGTGTTGTTGACTTCATGAACGACTATGGTGGTCAGGTCGCCCAAGAGTTTCTGAGGGATAACCCAGAGATTCACAACAAACTTGGGGGACAAAAAATTCTTCCATTGGATGAAGATCCAACTGAGGCAGATGAAGGGGATATCCGTAAGCTGACCGGCTACATTCCTATTCTTCCAATTGAAGAACAGGAAAAGATTTACACAGATCTAATCAGTCGATACAACGAACTTATTGCTTCAGAAGACAGTCTTGGCACTAACAAGCTAGAAGCTAAGTCACTAGACCTTGACGCTAAAACCTTATCTTTTGAGCCAATAACAGAACAAAAAGAAGATTTATCTTTGTTTGCTGCTCCGGCAATCATGGAGCGGATTGATGTTAAGCGTACGGTTAAGCCGTACTCTAGTGATGAAGTCCGACAACTTGTTAAAGACCGTTTGAACGGAGAACAGCCTGTTGCAATCGCTCGAGCGCAAGAACAGGACATGCGCGAACGTGCGCGTGAGTACTATAGAAAAGTTACTGAAAAACTTCAGTCTCAAGAAAATCCAGATCCTGTCAAAATTCAAGCAGCTCAAGATGTAATTTCAGCATCTGTAAACAAGACCGTGGCTGTATTACAGAATTACAGAATTGGAACGCAAGTTACTATTACGGATAAGCTTGGTCAAAAGTTGTTTGGTGTTATTACAAACGTAACCAACTCAAAGAGGACCGAGAATCCAGCAGCGGGTTCTGATTGGAAAATTAATATTGCTGTTTCAAACGGAGAAGACAAAACTTTACCGTTAAACTTTTCCCAAATTGGCACTAAATATGAACTGGCTGCCGAGTCCACGGTTATGTGGTACAACCCGGAGACTCAGCAAGCAGAAGATATCCCGGTAATACAGACCTTTGACAAAGGTGCAACGGTACGCCGAGAAAAGCGTTGGCTTGTTTCTGGAAATTTGTTGGCCGGGTTTGCCAAGTTCCCCGGCCAAATTATTTCTTATACAAAAGAAGACGGGACGACTGGTCAAGGCATCCTAATGTCTCGTCAGTTTGACTGGGCAAAGGTTAAAGAAAACACTCCTGTTGAGTTTGCAAACCCACGGGAGATCATGGAGTTTTTAAATTCCTCAGCCCTATCTGAGGTTGGAACCCCTGACAAGCATTTGCTAATCAAAAAACGAGGCAATAGATATATTTTTAGCGCTTCTAAACCAAAGAGAAGCGGCGGCCAGTACCATCAAGATAGAAACCTAACCGATCTTTTAGGTAATGGTTTTTACGGCAGCGGAGCGTATCTAACATCTACCGTTTACCAAGATGAGCAATTTATAAACGGTATTAACTATCTCGTTCAAAAGGGTGTTCAGCTAATTGCAACGAGCAACCAAAAAGGTGCCCGCGAAGCTCGGGAGCAGAAGCTAAAAGGCTCCGCTCCATCTGGCTCTTTGTCTCAAAACGCCCAGAACATGTATATGTCTGGTCGTCGGTCATCCAAAAAGATGAGCAAAGCTGACATCGACAAAATGATTCAGCCGGTTAGAGAGCGCGGTCAAGTCCCTGAAATAGTGGTGGTTCAGAAGATTGACAGCCTACCTGAGAACATTTTGAATGAGATGCGGGCCAGCGGGATGGAGCTGGCGCCGGGGTTGTTCCATCAGGACTCAAACAGAATCTTCCTGATTGCGGACAACATTGCTCATCCCCAAGCCCTGTGGATGACTGTGGCACATGAACTGGCAGGCCACTATGGATTGAGAGCAGTTCTAGGGGAAGACTACGCCCCAATGATGAACGCCATCTATGATGGTAGCGAGGAGGTTCGCAAGAACGTTGACGCCCGTCTCCAGAGAAACCGGGATCAGGTTAAGAACCCGAATCTGTGGATGACCAAGGAGGAAGCGGTCGAAGAGTATGTTGCTGAGAAGGCGGAGAAGGATCCCAAGCTAAAGTGGGTTAACAGACTTGTTAACGCGATCAAAACCTTCCTCAGGAAGATCGGGTTCACGATTCCTGTTGGGGATTCTGAGGTCATTCGTCTTATTCGAGATGCCAACAAGTACACCTATGGTGATGCTGTTCGTGCAAGCTGGACGGTTCGGGAAGCTGCTAAGGGCCGGGAGAAGGGTTTTGCTCGAGGTGCGGTGCGGGCATCTGAAGACGCATTTAAAAAGTGGTTTAAGAACAGCAAAGCCATCGACGACGATGGCGAGCCGATGACCTTCTACCATGCAACCAAACAAGACTTCACTGAATTCAAACCCGGAGGATTTGATCCTACGTTGAGTGGACCGGCTATTTGGTTTAGCCCATACAAAGATGTTCAGCCTGCTGCTCACAATTTGGGCACCAAGGTTGAAGGAACCCGCGTGATGCCGGTGTATTTGTCCATTCAAAGTCCTTTGATGATTGATGACGCAGGAATGCTGGACTACGCCCGAGAAGTATTTGCCAACGGGTCTTCAGAGTTCCCTCAGTTGATCTCAGCCAAAACGATCAAAGAACTTAAAGAAGCTGGATACGACGGCATCATCTTTGACGGTGAAAATTTGGGATGGGGAAAGAACACAAACGAATGGATTGTGTTTGATCCTACTCAGATCAAGTCGGTGTTTAATCGCGGGACATTTAGCCCGAATGAAAAGAACATCATGTACCGTCAGGATGACGAAGATCTGATTGACAAGTACAACCGCCCCAACGTCCCGATGCTTCAGACTAACCCAGTCAAAGATTGGGTGATTGATGCTAAAAAAGCATCTACAGAGCTCTTTAGAGATGCCGTTAATGATCCCCAATGGGCTCTGGGTAAGATATTTAATAGTGCTGAAAATGCAGTTTTGTACCTTCGGAACAAGTTTATTTGGTTTGGTGCTGGTCTAAACGCTCGAGACTTTGAACGATACAAAGGAGCGTTGCAGGACAGTCATGGGCTTGTGATTGCTTCTGTTGCCCTCGATAATGCTATTAGTAGCGGGAATATCGGGGTTCAGGTCGTCATGCAGGGTGGCCTGAAGTTTGACAACACCCATAAGCGTTTCGTAGCAACTGAGACCCCGTTGGGGATGGTTGGCGTCTACAAGGCCCAAGCAGAACTCAAGAAGAAACTTGGGGATCAGCTTGGGGAAAACATTATCCAAGGTTACTTAGAGGCCAAACGGTCTAAGAGTATTAAGGATGAGTACGCAGTTCGGGAACAAGAGTACAAAGACGCGGTGGTTGCGTACAACCAATCTTTGAACAATCCTGATCCTGCCATTCAGCTTCGAGCAAAAGAAGCCATGGATGAGGCGGAAGCAGACCTTAAATCAATCAAGGTTGCGCTTGATAAAGTGAACATGTCGGATGAGGAAATTCAAGAGTTCATTGCTCGAGATCAAGAACATCCTGAACTCCAAAGGATCATGAGTAACTGGACAGCAGTTAACCAGAACCTTCTAAAGGTTTGGAAGCAAGTTGGCCTTTTGAGTGACAAACGATATGACGTTCTATCGCAGATCCCGGACTACGTTCCTTGGTATCGGATCATGTCCGAAGATGAGGATGTACATTCTCCAATCCAAAGTACAACCAAGACCCTTCAAAATATTGGCCGGGAAAAAATCTTCAAGGAAGGCAAGTCAAGAATCGTAACTGTGTTCACGGCTGAGGCTAATCAAAAGGCGTTTGAGATTCAACCGTCTTCTCAAGTTTCGGTCAAGGTCAACGGGAAGAACGTCCCCGCGTCTAAGGTTAGCTCGACTCCTGATGGGCAAGTAACGCTCAACATGGCTCTTCGTGCAGGGGATCAAGTTGTTATCACCGCTAATCGTGAGATCGAGAACATCATCGACAACATGACGCAGAACGTCATGCGTATGACTATGAACGCGGTACGTCAGTACGCCGCGAGCAGGATTGTTAGTGAGTACGGAACCCGGAACGCTAAGGGTCAGATCAGGCAATTTGAGAGCGTGGATCCTAAGGCAGGGAAGTTCTACTTTGTGAACAAGGGTCGAAGAATCATTGTTCAGATTCAAGATCCACTTGTAGCTGAAGCCATCTTTGGGATGAAAACGCTTGATATAGAGCTGTTTAAGCCATTGGTCGCAGTGGCCAACCTGACCCGTCGATTAATCACCATATCTCCAACCTTCCAGTTGAAGCAGATCTTTCAAGACGCTCCGACTGCCGCGCTGGTTTCAGGAGTGAAGAATCCTGCCGCTCTTATGGGTGGAGTGTTCAACGGTTTTGTACAGTCTCTAAGGCCAAACGATCCGATTGTTGAAATTCTAAGATCTTCCGGGATTGGTGGGTTCTATTCCCCTGCCCGTACTCCTGAAGCGGAGGTCAAGCGTCGGATCGGGGTTCTCAATAACAATGTTTTTGACTATGTGCTGAGGGGGCTAGATCACTGGGGTGATGCCTCCGACATGGCCCAACGGCGAGCCATTTACATTCGGGTTCTCAAAGAGACTGGGGATGCGAACCTTGCGTTGTATCAGGCAGCTAACGTTATTAACTTCCTTCGCAGGGGTTCAGGACGATTAGCCCAAGCGGTAACCAAGACCGTTCCGTTCATGGCGGCATATGCCAACCAGATTGATGTTCTCGCCCAAACATTGTTGACTGGCGGACTCAAAGGGATGGACCGTTTAACGGCGTTAGCAAGGCTGGCTAAAACAGGAACCTTGTTGATGGGCATTACTCTTCTTTATTGTTTCGCTGTTGGGGACGATGAGGAGTACTTAAAGCTGGACGATCAGACCCGGCTCCGAAACTTTATTATTCCTGGGACTAACTTTGTTATCCCTATGAACACTGCGGCGGCTTACTTTTTCAAAGCCATCCCGGAGATGTTTTATAACGCTGTAGTTAAGTACGGAACTGATAATGAAGTTGACGGTCGGCGACTTAGGGAGGCATTGTCCCAAGCGGCTATGGATCTTTTGCTCGGTCCAAACCCTCTTCCTTCTGGTGTCAAAACGGTTATTGAGATTGGGCTCAACAAAGATTTTTGGTCTGGGAAAGACATTGTTCCCAAGAGACTTGAAAAAGTTTTAGCTGAAGAGCAGTACACGGCTGCGACTTCTGAGCTAGGGAAAACGTTGAGCAAGTTGTCCAATGGTGCTTTGAACCCGATGCAAATGGATCACATTGTTAAGAGCACGTTTGGTTCAGCGGGGGCGTTGGCTCAGTACTTTACTAACCTAATCGGTGAAGCGTCAGGAGAACGTCCAGAGACTCCTCTTAAGCAGACTCCTTTAGTTGGTCCGTTCGTTCGGCCAGAGGTTCCTCGCGGTCGGGAGGAGTTGTTTTATGATCTGAAGGACGAAGTTGATACTGCATACAACACGTTAAGACTGAAATTTATCCGACAGAAGGATCAGTCAGCGGAAGAGTTTAGAGAAAAAAACGCAGGGTTGATTGCTCTTTACAAAAAAATCAACAAGGTTGACGAAAAACTTCAGAACATTAACCAAGCAATTCGTTTGAAGGGTGAGTCTACTGACAAAGACGTATCCGCCAAGGAAAAACGGGAAGACATGGTAGAAATGATGAAAGCTAAAAATGATCTTCTGGACGGGGTTGAAACGCTTCGCAGGGAAGCTGGATTTTCGGAAGACGACTCAATAATGTCTCTTATAGGGGCAATACGACAATAGTGCAGGAGCCGCCCTTCTGGACCTCCTGCCTAACAATGTGAAGCTCGTCGATCTGAGAGTCTGACTCGTAACACCCCGCGTGTTCGCAGGCGTCCAGCAGACTCTTCAAGACGTTGTCTACGTCCCTCTGCCTCTTGTCCGGTGGAAAGAGGGCAATGTGGACGGACAGCCTGCCAAGTAAGGGTTGAACCCCGGCCTCTGCTGCGGCTTCAGCGACCGCTTGACGGAAGGCTACGCCACGCTTTCCGATGAATCTGCCGTGCTTCCCCTGCCCCCAGTAGTGGTTGACACTCGGGGGATATGGTACTCTTAGCTGTATGAACCTAGCAGGTGAAATCATGGTGGTACAACCTGTTGACATGGGTGAAAAAATGGTCTACTCTGTGTCCTCACCTTGGAGATCAGATGAAGATAACTAACAAATTTGACATCCCAAAGACGTTTGTGAACGTCCTGCAGCGTCCGTCCTATTCTAAGGGAAAGGCGCATCTTTCGGTAACTCAGTTGATCAACTCACCGAAAATTGTGGCTCTGTCTGCGAAGTTTGAGGAAGATCTTGAGCAGGACGCATCAGACATGGTGTGGTCGCTGTTTGGTTCTGCTGTCCACAACATCCTCGAGCGAGGCAAGGACGACCATCACATTGTTGAGCAACGCCTGTTTACTAACTTTGAGGGCTGGACGCTGTCTGGAGCGATTGATCTTCAGATCTTGAGCGACGCGGGCCGTTCGATCCGGGACTACAAAGTTACGTCGGTTTGGTCGGCGATGCAGGACAAGATCGAGTGGGAGCAGCAACTGAATGTGTACGCATGGCTCGTCGAGCGGGTAACGGAAGATCCAGTGATCGATTTAGGGATCGTGGCGATCATTCGGGATTGGAACCGCCGGGACTCTCTTACGAAGGAAGGGTATCCCAAGGCTCCGATCTGTGAGATCCCTATTCGGCTTTGGACGATGGAGGAGCGGGAGGCGTATGTATCGAACCGGATTTCTGCTCACTCTGAGTGTGAATTTGCGTTGGAGACCGGGACTGCGTTGCCGCCTTGTACGTCGGCTGAAATGTGGGAGAGACCAACAACATGGGCAGTAAAGAAGGCGGGCGCGACTCGAGCCAAGTCGGTTCATGCGACTGAAGAAGAAGCGGTCGAAGCTTTGAATAGCGCATCAAAGGATTACGAAATTGAAGTCAGAAACGGAGAACGGATTAGATGCTCAAACTTTTGCTCAGTTAATAAATATTGCGCTCAATGGAGGGATTACTGTGACAGCCAACAATAGACAGGAAGGAGGCGATCATTATGTTAAGCACGTTATACAACCATGGGATTACATAACCCGTAACAACATGGGGTACTTGGAAGGTTGCGTCATCAAGTACGTTAGCCGGTACAAGGACAAGAATGGTCTCGAGGACTTACTCAAAGCCAAGCATTATTTAGAAAAACTTATTGAGGTCGTTGATGAACGCACTTAAAAAACTACAGAAGATTCGGTTTGAACTGACACAGAAGACACTGAAGAAGTCTGGCAAGAACTCGTTTTCAAAGTACAACTACTTTGAGCTTGGCGACTTTTTGCCTACGGTTCATCAGATGTTTAACGAAGCTGGACTTTGCGCGGTGTTTAACATTGACGCAGAAAAAGCTGGGTTAACGATTTTTGATACGGATGGTGATACCAAAGTTTCGTTTGAGTCGCCCACGGTTATGGCCAGCAACCCGAAGGGGCAGGCTATTCAGGATCTTGGCTCGACGCACACTTACCTGAGAAGGTATCTGTGGATCATGGCTCTTGAGTTGACCGAGTCAGATCAAGTGGATGCCGGTGCGCCCAAAGCGGAAATGAAGGTTGAAAAGCCCAAGCAGGATCTCAAGAACTGGCAGATTGAGGTTGACATGGAGCCGGGATCGGATACACACGCTTGGCTAGAAAGCGTCCAAGTAGCAGCAGATCTAGCTCTTGGCTTTGCTGAGTCCAGTGAAGATGTGATGGCGATCTACCGTCGAAACAAAGAGTTGTTTGAGACCCTCAAGAATGTTGACGAGGAGTACTTCAAGTCTTTGATGAATCAGTTCCGTGAAGTGCGTCTAAAAATGGAGGCTAAGTGAGTTACGTTCCAAAACCAAACACAGGTACTTTGTGGACCAACACGAAGAAGACATCCGAGAGCCAGCCTGATATTCGTGGCGACATCTTTGTTGATCGATCTTTGTTGAAGTCTGCGATCTCCAAGACGCCTGATGGAGAGTTGGTCAAGCTGGCAATCGCTGGCTGGAACAAAATGTTAGGAGGCTACGAGGCGATCTCTGTAAACGTCTCTGAGCCGTGGGTTAAGCCAGAAAAACCTGCCCCGAAGAAGCCGGTTTTTGATGATGATGAGGAAGTGCCATTTTGAACACGATCCAGTTTGAAGGGCTCAAGGTCGCGCTCAAGCAAGACCAAACTGGGTATCTTCTAACTCTTCGTCTTCACCCTGACGAGATTCCTGAGGACTTGCTCAGGCATTTCGTTGGGGCTCGGTATCAGGTTGTCATGGTCAGAATTGGCCATGACGAAACCGCGATGCCGGAGGATAAACCCGTACAAAGGTCTGCTTTGTTATGCAAGGAGCCGAAGTTTTGGGCGTATCTATGGAACGATGGTCAGATCATTGAAGCGAACGAAGAGGAAGCAACCTCATGGCTTAGAGATTACTTGGGCATCAACTCAAGATCTGAACTCAAAACAAACCAAGAAGCACAGAAGTTATTTCAGAAACTTGAGAGGGAGTATCAAAGTTGGAAAAGAACCTAGTTCCGTATTCGGTCTATCTACCAGCCGAGATACACGCCAAGCTAAAGTTGGCCGCGAAGAACAGGAAGGCGTCTGGCCTAGTGAGGGACGCCATAACAATGTTACTTAGCGGGAACGACCACTTCACAAGTGGTTACAACAAAGGAATCGAAGACGCCGCGAGGGTTGTGTACGACTGTAAAGAAGCTCAGATGGTCGCGGTCAACAAGCGTGATGTTGGATCAATATTGACTGAAAGAATTGAAAGTTTATGGAGAAAAAATGTCTGACCCTTTAACCAAAGATGAAATTTTAGAAATTTTGCGGGAGATATCTGACGAAGAAATTAATGACAGTGATGTTGATAATTTAGTTAAATTTGTACGAATCATTGAAGAGGCACATGGAATATGACTGACGAAGAATTTATCAAGCACGTTTCTAAAGCAATCCCAACGGTTCCCGTTTTGGATCCAAAGTTTGTTTATGTTCCATCTGACAAAACAGATGTAACTAAGACTTGGGAAAATTTTGGATGGAAACCAAAGGAAAAAACAAATGACTGAAAAACTTGCAGAAACCATAGTGCTGCTTAATATTGAATCAAGAAAACTTCAAGAAATTAGCGCGGCCAGTGGAAGAGAAACACAAATACAACGTAAATTAATTGAAATCATGCTAATTGCATGTAAAGGACTCGAGGAGCTGCAATGAACCAAAACCAACGTTTTTCTGATTTTCAACTTGAGCCGGTGTTTAGGATTCCAAACACTAATCAAATTATTGTTCCTCATTACATCAATCCACATCAGTGGGTTGCTCTTGGTAATGTAATGTGGACCACAAAGGAACTTATTGCATCAAACGCAGTTCCAGAGATTAAGTGTTTGTGGTCTCGGACATGGACAGAAAGCCATATTTTCCAAGGCACTCAAAGAACTTTGGAAAAAAACGAACTTGCAACACTAATTAAGGCGCGGGCATGAAAAAAGGCGAATGCTGGAAAAAATGGTGGCACGAAATGCATGGCAAACATATTCCCATGGGAGGATATCACCCAATGGAAGGTGCAATTTACGATGCGTGGTCAGCAGGATGGGACAACGCTGTTTTAAAAATAACTCCCAAATGTTGTATGGGAGATTGCCTAGAGGGGAAAGAATGTCCAGTTAAATCTTAACCAAACCAATCACATTTTTTAACTTTTTAGAGACAAATCATGGTTGCTAATAAACGTCGCGGACGCCCACCAGTAAAGAAGAAAGTTGTTGAAATTAGTTTAGAGGAAGCTTTGCGCCAAGAGCTTCAGCATTTTCAATCAGAAAGCATTTCATTGCAAAAAAAGATTGATGAATTGCAAAAAAAGCTTGAAAGTGCAGATCTTTATATTCAAGCAATGAAAAAAAATCAAGAAGCCGCCATGATAGTTATTGGCTATTTGGAAGGCAAACTTTACAAACAACAGGACTAAAAACGGGCGGCGAAAGCCGCCTGTAAATTTAAATGGATAGAGATCATCCGATAGTTAAACATGTATGGTCGCACGGAGAGATAGCCGGGGTCGAAGTTAAAATTCCCGGATATACCCCTGCAACCATTGAACAAACCCTTAGAGAATTGGCAAAGCGTGGGCTGCTTGCTCGTCGCAAAGTGTTGGTAAAGGAGGGGTGGAAGAAAACCATATGGGTGTACTCCGTTCCCAGAGAAGTGATTCCAGAGCCTTCTCCTGTAAAGGTAGGGCAGGAATATATCGGCGGCGAACCAGACTACGCCTATTACTTACGCAACTTTTTTAGGGAGGCTGTATGACTGACCGCAAATTAATGATTGACTGCCCCCGGTGCGGTCATTGTTGTCCACAGCGCCCGTGGGTTGGGCTGACTAAGGAAGAAGCAAAAGAAATTTCGATGGCAAATCGCCCATATGTAATAGACATGATAGCCGCGCTTGAGGCCAGATTAAAGGAGAAAAACGGTGGATAGAGAAGACATCATCCACATGGCGCGGGAGGCGGAAATTCCCGGATCGTGGGACTTAAATTGGTTTGACCCATACCTCGAACGCTTCGCCGAGTTGATTGTGCGGGAATGTGTAAGATATCTCAACGAAGATTATGAAAGAGATTTTAATACACTATGGCTTGAAGATTTAACAAAAGGTATTGAAAAACATTTCGGGATTGAAGCCAAGGCATATAGCGAAGTGGATTTGGCTGATGCGTATGAGAAAGGCTGGAATGACGCAATGTTACGCAATAGCTTGGAGAAGAACACATGACTGACTACGAACGCGGGTATCACCAAGGCTACGCAGATGCAATGAATTGGAAAACCCAGAACCATCTTGAACATCTTCCGGGTCGGCAGCGCCCATGGGTCGGGCTGACGGATGAGGAGGTGCAATACATTGCTGATAGCGAATACGAAGAAGCGTTTGTTCGTTTAGTTGAAACCAAGCTGCGGGATAAGAACACATGAGCACGCCTATTACCCCGCAACAGATGATTGAGTACATGGTGAACGCTTTGAATAACGCGGTCAAAGACCACCCGGAAGAAGAGCGAGAGGCTGCCAAAGCAACGCTACTGGATGCGTTTAGTGCGGCTATGTTTAAAGAACCAATGGAGAAAAACAATGGACAAACCTAAATTCACGGTGCCATACGAGCGCCTGCCTGAGTGTATGACCCTGCGCGATTACTTTGCAGGACAGGCAATGCAAGCGTTGATAACCCGAGAAACCAAAATGTATCCAAACCCACTAGTGTATGCGGGTGCGTCCTACGAACTGGCAGACGCAATGCTAGAAGCGAGGGAAAAAGATGTTTAATGAATACGCCGGATTCCCCAGCGATGAATTTTTTGCTGTGCTGCTGGATTGCATGGCGCGCAGCTCTGCTGACATAGTTTATTTTCTACTTGGTGACGGGCAGTGATCAGATACGGCATCCTTGACGATGAAGGCAAGGTTGTCCGGTGGGTGTGGTCGCCGCCGCCATACCCGCACATTGTCAGTAAGCCTAAGCGCAAACGTAAACCAAAGCTGGACTTCTCCAAGTGCGAGCCAGCACCGTTCTAATGAATTATAGGAACGTAACATTGTTAGAGGTGGTAAGGAATTTTCCTTGCCAGCATTGTGGCGCTCAGGACGGGACTGTGTGCGCCGCCCACTCAAACCAACAACGGGATGGGAAGGGTATGGGTATCAAAGCCCACGACTATCGAATAGCTGCACTTTGTTATAAGTGTCACACTATGGTTGACAGTGGATCTTCAATGAGCAAAACGGAGCGCCGGGAAGCATGGGAAGAAGCCCACAGAGCCACTATCGGATTGTTGTTTGCGAACAATCTGATAGCCGTGGTAAAGTAGCTTTGTGTCTCCTCGGTGAAAACCGTTAGCCCCTCTTGCAGGGGCGCTTTTTTCCTGATAAGATGCATTTGGATGTGGAACTCCAAAGAGCCGTTAGGTAAGATCCCGGCCCCGAAAGGGGCGTTCCACCGGGGTCTTTCTTAACGGCTTTTTTGTTTCACCGTACCCCCCGCGTTAGTAGTGCACTTGAATCGGTGGCCGGGGAGAGAAGACACCACACTGTTACACCCCCAGTTGTGGTCTCAGCCTGTCAGCGAGGGACTGAGGTAGTCAGCGACAAAGTGGTGGGACCAAGGTCGTTGATGAATGAATCGCTGCCTCAAGGGTTGACTGGGGCCAACATCTTTATCGTTGGTCTGGGTCGGGTTGGCGTCCTTCCACCCCTTGGAGATCCTATGCGTGTTTGATATATGAGATGGTTGCGCGGCGGGTCATGAGATGATATGCTGATGGCTCCAGTTAACTTTGTGAGGTCATATGGAATTAGAACTAACAGCCATCCGCGTTGATGGAGGCACACAGTCTCGGTTGGAACTGAACCAAGAAGTGGTCAACGAGTACGCGGAACACATGAAGGAAGGCGGGGCGTTCCCTCCGGTCATCGTGTTTCAGGATGGCGCTAACTATTGGCTGGCGGACGGTTTCCACCGTTTTTTTGCCACCAAGAAAAACAAGGGCAAGACGATTCAAGCCGAGGTGCAAGTGGGCACTCAGGAAGAAGCGATCTTGTTCTCGTTCAGCGCGAACAGCAACCGAGGGTTGCGGATGTCGTCGGCAGACAAACGTAACATTGTTATGCGTATGCTGATGAGCAAAACGTGGGGCCACTGGGCGGACGCAGCGATTGCCCGCCATGTAGGGGTCACTGGAATGACCGTGGGCCGGGTTAGAAAGGACTTAAACAAGCCCGAGAAGGAAAAGAAGGTCAAGGTACCCAAGGAAGAAATTTATCGCCCACAGGCCGTCGAGAACGATGATTCGATGGTCAAAGAGTTGTCCGAGACGGTGGGTCAGTTGGCTGACGAGAACGCTCGGCTGAAAGACAAGATTGCCTTGGGGCAGTGGGATGCGACTGAGATTGAGAAGATTGATGTTGAAGAGTTGATCGCGGATCTTCGGGAGCAGATTCGGATTCTTGAGATTGATAACAAGGCTCTTCGGGAGAGCCGGGACATGTATCAGGCTCGGAATGCGGAGTTGATGAAGGCTGTGAAGAAATAGGGGGAGACTAGTTTGAGCGGGTAACTAGGCTTGTAGATCTGAGTGTTACCTGCTGGAGCAAGGGGGCCCCCATGAGGTTTTGACATCCCTTTGCTCCGTCCTTGCCGCGTGGTGGGCGCGGAATCTACATTCCCACCGCTTTTACCGGTTTTACCGGTTTTGGTCAGGCCGATTAGAACAAGTGGACACACATGGAACTTAGTTTGCGAGAGCATCAGACGAAAGTCATTGATGCTCTTAGAGAAGGGTTCAGGAACGGACACCGATCTCAGCTTTTGTATGCTCCAACGGGATTTGGGAAGACAGAAGTGGCCATAGCCTTGATGAAGGCGACGGCAGAGAAGCAAAAGAGAGCCGCGATGGTTCTTGATCGGATAGTTCTGGTAGACCAGACCAGCATGAGGCTAACAAAGTATGGTCTCGAGCATGGGGTGTACCAGTCTGGCCATTGGAAATTCTCCCCATCGACCCCTCTTCAGGTTTGTTCTGCACAGACCCTTGAGAGACGGGAAAGCTTCCCGAAGATGGATCTGCTGATTGTGGACGAATGCCACATAGCCAGAAAGCAGACATCAGAATTTATAAAAAACAATCCCGACATCAAGGTCGTGGGTCTTACCGCCACGCCCTTCACTAAGGGACTGGGCAACATCTACACGAATGTAGTGTGTGGCGCTACAAACGAATGGCTGGTTGACAACAGATGGTTGACGCCTTTGAAGGTGTACATAGCCAAAGAAATCGACATGACCGGCGCAAAAAAGGTCGCCGGGGAATGGTCTCAGGCCGAGGCTACGCGGCGCGGGAAGCAGATCACAGGTGACATTGTCGAGGAGTGGATCAGAAAGACTCACGAGATTTATGGTCGCCCTAGAAAGACGATTGTGTTCTGTGCTGGCGTCGCGCACGGGGCGGATCTGGTCAAGCAGTTCGCGAACAAAGGCTATAATTTTGTGAGCGTGTCCTACTTGGACAATGATGAATACAAGAGAAAGGCGATTGAGGATTTTGCCAAGCCAGACACCGAGATTCATGGCTTGATCGCCACGGACATTTTGACGAGGGGTTTTGATGTACCCGATGTGATGATCGGAGTTTCCGCCAGACCCTTCAGTAAGTCGTTGTCTTCTCATGTACAACAAATGGGCCGAGTCATGCGCCCGTTCGAGGGGAAGGAATCTGCTCTATGGCTTTGCCATTCGGGCAACTACCTTAGGTTTAGAGACGAATGGGACGAGTTGTACGAGGAAGGGGTAAGAGACCTATCACCAGAGGGTGAGAAGGCTAAAAAAGAGCCCACAGAAAGAGAAAAATCAGAGGCAAAGTGCCCTTCATGTGGGTTTCTTTGGCCGAAGGGAACGGACACTTGTCCGGCTTGCGGGTTTGTGAGGCAGCGGCAAAATCAAGTAGCAGCCGTTGCGGGAAAGTTAGAAGAACTAGGAGGGGGACTCAGATCACAAAAGGACGACAGACAGAATTTCTACTCTGAATTGTTATGGGTTGCTGATTCAAAGGGGTACAACCCCAACTGGGCAAAGCATAAATTCAGAGATAAGTATGGAACGTGGCCACAAGGATATGGGGAGGACAGAAGGCCAGCAAGTCAAAAAACACTCAATTGGGTTCGTAGTCGCAACATTGCTTACGCAAAGGCACGAAGTAGATGAGATTTGAAGAATTTGCACAATCGCATGGATTGATTCTTAAAGACTTGACCCCTAACAAATGGGTCGCAACCGCAACAGTGGATCACCCCAGATCCCAAAATGGGAGATACAAATACTTAGGAACGATTGGCTGGGTGCAGAATTGGGCAACGATGACCAAGCCCGTTACATGGAAGGATGGCCATCGTCCCCTTAACATTGTTAGGGAAGAGATTGCCAAAGCGAATCAGGAAAGAGAAAAGACGCAGGCGAATGCTGCGTCTAAGGCTAAGTGGATCATGAGCGAGACGATCCGGACAACGCACCCTTACCTAGTGAAGAAAGGTTTCCCAGACGAATGTGGAAACGTCTGGGTTAAGGATGGAAAGAAGCTTTTAGTTATACCGATGTACGTCGCGAGCCGCCTCGTTGGAGTTCAGTTCATCGACGAGGAGGGGAACAAAAAGTTTCTCTATGGTCAACGAACCAAGGGGGCATCGTTCACTATGGACGCAAACGGGATCCCCATCTTCTGTGAGGGGTACGCAACTGCCCTTTCGATCCGAGCAGTCATGAGTGCCCTCAAGCTCCCGTACCGGATTTTCGTATGCTTCAGCGCAGGCAACCTTCAGGAAGTAGCTCGGGCGGTACTCGGGGGGTGTATCGTCGCTGACAACGATTTGTCCAAAACGGGCGAAAGGGCCGCGACGCAAACAGGCAAACCATACTGGTTGTCTGATACACCCGATGAGGACTTCAACGACTTTCATATCAGAGTCGGAATCTTCCATGCTAGTTCGTCCTTTCGGAAGTATCTTTTTTCGACAGGGTTGAAACTAGCCGCATAAACTTGGCTTCGATCTGCCGCACCCTTTCCCTTGAAATGGAGTGCGGCTTACCAGCTTCAATCAAGGTAGCGCCTCGAGCCCTAGCGGTAAGAATATCCCAGTATTTGTCTTTGCTATCGTCAGTAACTTGACGGTTATACATTGCATCGAAAACTTCTCGAGTTGGGAAGTCAACGAGTTTATAAGGGGTAGACCCCGATGCGGGAATGGGGACTTTCCCCTTTCCATCTTTAAGCGTCATCATATTAATTTACCAAGAAAAATAAGAGCGGCCCAGAATATGAGGGCCGCCCAAACAATTAAACGATCATTCATTCATTAACTTTTCAATGTGCGGCATCATTTCTTCTGGGCCATAACATTGAAATACTATGCCACCACCATACTTTTTCGTGTGGTACTTTCGTCCCCCTATTTTATTCGCCAATTCTATGGCTTTGGCATACCGTTCAGATAAAGTCAAAGTGTAATCGGGTTTTTTCTCAAAGGTAAGCCAGTGGCAAACCCAGCGAGAATTACCGTTTACATCGTTTTTAAGGCGCTGCCATTCCATTTCGTTTATATTCCTCATTTTCCCATATCCCCTACAATATGATGACGAAGTTTTGATCCTGCAGGTAGTTGTTTGGCAAATTTGACAATTTCTTCTGCATCGTTTTTGTATCCGGTTTTCTGTGTGTTCCGCCATTGAATTGCTACGTTACCGTTGGCCCCGTAGCAGCCGCCACCCTCCCCTACTTTAGCTTTTTGGGAGCCGTGGGCGACGAACACGATCACATAGTCCCGTTCTCTAGCGCACAACGGAGAGCCGTTGCCGCAGTCGTTGCATGAGAACGAATCGGACAATTCAGCGGGACAACGGACAAATTTGACCCCGTGGTGAACCGCAGGCCACTGTGTTCCTAGTGGAGCAGCATAGACTGCCGGTTTGCCCTTTTTCGTGGCCTTAGCGGCTTCTTCCGTGGTGTCGCAAGACGCATTGATTAGCGTCTTACCCTTCTTGGGTTTGGGCAACGAGCGGGCGGGAAAATGAGAGTAAGACCATGCCACGCCATCCTTCGGAACGGCGTTGTAAACTGCCCTAAGGTATTGCTTATCTATTTCCGTCGAGCAGGCTTCTGGATGGAGCCCGCACGTTTTGGGACAAGTGCCGAAGATAGACTTGTCCCCAGAACGATAAGTCACCGCAATCGGCCCCGTTTTAGAGTTACGGGAAACTGCTACGGTCTTCAGCATCATGGCCTCCCATTCTGATCAACCCACCCCATTCCGACATAGTCGGATGGGTCTTCAAATTCCTCGTCGGCTCCCGCAAATAGAATAGGGTGCCGTGAATCTAACGTGTTTAATTCTTTGCCTATCGATTCTTTAGTATTAAATTGAGCGGCAAAAACAGGGTAAATTTCGTCAATATCTTCGATATATACAGAAACGTTACAAGCCAATTGCTCGGCGGTAAATTTTTCTAAAATGTCTTTTAGGTTTTGATAAGTTAAATTCATTTGATAATCCCTGCGTAGATCATTGCTTTCTTCCAATATTTTGCTTTGCGTTCTGGGTTTTTGTGAGAATAGTGAAGCGTTTCCCATTCTTCCGCGCCGGTGCGGTAGTTTGTTTCTGGGTGCGTTGATAACCATTCAAACTGCGAGCCCGAGGGCGGATAGTTTGATGGATCGCTATACCCTTCTTGCGTCATAAACCAGACTAGGTCGCGAAACGAAACCGGATCGTCTTCGACGATGAATTCCCCTTCAAGATCGAGCGGTTCATCGTTTTCGTCGAATTCAACTGCCTCTCGTACCCTACTGATGAGAATCATGATTGCCCCTATGAGTGTGTGTAACCGTCAACTTCGATGCCGAGCCACATACCGCACCAGCGCACCATGACGCAATCCCGAGCAGGAATTACAGAACGGCGGAATTGGATGTAGCTCATGCCTTGATTGTCCCTGCACCATACTCGGTACAGGGCGTTGCGTTGCGCCCTGTTTAGCATTTAGTTCTCCCAATCGTCGGGATAGGCCCCGCCGGGTGCAAAATCCTCCTCGCCCGGAAGGTGAACGAGCGATACTTGCGGCTCCATCCATGGCGAGCTAAGTTCTGCAGTGGGGAATTCAACCTTAGCTGCTTCGAGCGTCATGAACGCATCGAGGAACACTTTCTTAGGTTGGCCTTCGAGGACGGATCCTCGTTCATAAGTGCCCCAGCCGAATACGTCGAACCCGTCACCGTAACGGGATTGCGAAATGGTGTAGTAATCAAACAATTCCAAACTCCTTAAATTGTGCCGCGATATCGGCTTTGACGGTCTCGAGAACGCGCTCCCGGTTTCCCCGATAACCCATTTCTTTCAGAATGGCGTAACAGCTACGTCCGGTTTTCTTCATTCCCTTGATCTCGAGTACTAAACCCGTGCGAAGGGCGCAGAGACGAAATAGGTCAATGTGCGTCGGATTCGATAACATTTGATAAATCCAATGGTTGAGTAGAAAAAAGGGTAACGGTGATCGGCGTTTCCCCTTCAACGATAACGTCGAGGGTATGGACGGGGCCGCTAGTCCCCTGAATGGTTTTTTGTTTCAGGGCAACCTTTGTTACCCGGTGCGTGAAAATCGTTGTCATGATTGGCCTTAGTTATGCAATGCTTCCAGAATTTGATCTTCGGTAAGCCACCCCTTTGACAGTGCGTAGTCAACCGCCACCGTTGCTGGGGTGTATGCGAACCCGTGGATTTGTTTGATTTCGTCAAACGTCGTGCCTATCGCTGGATCGCCAGCCTCGATCAGCATTTGCTCGACGGTCTTATCTTCTACTTGGCTAGTCCCAAACCAAACCGTTGGTTTGTCCTCGCCGTGCCATATTTCAAACAACATACCCTTCGTGAACGTCTCGAACGATCGCCAGCCGTACTTGCGGCGGCGATCCCACTTGAAGTTTGGTACGTCATATCTAAGTCTTTGCCACATCGTGTTCTCCTCGTTACCGGGAAATCCCCGTATCCGTAGTCTGAGGGATCCCGGCTTGACTGTCAACCCCTAAAGGTAGAGTAGTTGCGGCACGGTGCGTCGTGCGGCAGGCTGCGGCAGTTTGAGGAAAAATCCTCGGGATCGAACCCCTTAGCGTAGAGCGCCTGAAGATAGACTTCGGCGTCGCAATCTTCCTCGAGGTACGCGACGCCATCCTTCAGGTACGAATACCGTGAGATCCGGTCAACGATGCCGAGGCTCTGCAGCTCCGCCAGCGGGACCACCAACCACCCGTGGGCGGGATCGAGAATCCAGTTCAGTTCCATGTGTGTCTCCGAGCCCCCGAAGGGGGCGGTTGGTTTTAGGCAATCCGGACGGCGACCATGCGCCCCGTCCGGGTGTAAATGATCCCGACTCCGCGCCCGTAGCAGCGCAACCAGCCGCGGGCCTCCTGCGTGGTCATGGCTCGATGCTCCCACCGATCGCCATCCTCGTCGACGATGACGGCCCGGTAGGGCTTGAGTAGATTTTTGATGGTGCGTTTCAGGGTTTTGATCATTGTGATCTCCGGTTCGATGCGGATTGCATCCTGCTGCCCCGCACGCGAGGCAGTCGGATGGAATCAGGTCGTGGTCATGCGGTACTCGGAGAACGGTCTTGTGAACCGTTCAGGGTGGCGCCCCATCTCGAGGCCGAGGGCGAACACGGCTTCGTCGCGGGTTGCCCCGTGCTGGGCGTCGCCTAGCTGCCCGATGGAATCGCGGTAGTAGGCGAACCAATTGCGGCTCGGCTTGTCGAAGTAGACTTGGATGCGGCTCATAGCGTCACGGCCTCTTGTTCGACTACGATCTCGTAGCCTAGCTTTTTGATCTTGTCGATAATCCAGAACGGCAGGGTTTGAGTACCGGCGATCTGGGCGAACGCGTGAGCGAATTCGCAGACTGGGTAGATCGTGCGGTTGCCGTAGATGTGCCGGATGCGGACGGTGATCTTCATGGTCAGGCTCCGAAGGTGACGAAAACGACATGGCAGATGCCAGTGGGCCAGATCGCGATCATGTCGCCAATGTGTTCCACGCGGCAGCGGATCCCGGAGAGGCCCGCCCACGCTTTAGCGCGTCGGACGATGGCACGATCCGAGAGCGTGTCAGGCGCGTCTAGGGTGGCACGGCGCACCCAAGTGTAGTTGGATTGGCCAGCGAACGTATCGGTATGCTCAAGGTTCAGTTGCATCGTCAGACTCCGAAAGACAAAATTAAGAGGGTGAGCGCGCAGATGGCGGTGCATTCGTAGCCGAAGTTCACGAAGTTCAGGATGTGGTGCATGGTGGTCTCCGGATCAAAGCGAGGCAGGATCGACGGGGATGTCGGCCAGCACTACGACAACATCGTAGGATTTGCGGGCCTTAAAAACCCGGGCGGCTTCGGTTTGGGCAGCGTAGGACGTTGCCGCGATAACTTCGATTTGTTTGCCCCGGTAGAAAGCAATGTAGGTTCGCATGATGTTCTCCGATGGGGCCCGGAGGCCCCGGTGGGTTTAGAGGTAAACGCGGTGGGTGGATCCGTGCGGGCGGACGATGTGCAACACGATGTCCTCGAGCAGCGGGCGGTAAACGTCAGGGATCTGGCGCTCACATTCTTCCCACGTTGAGTTCAGGTCGTGGCCTTCGGCGTAGGCGATCTCTGCGTAGCCGTAGAGTGCGGTGATCTGGTACATCTCAATTCCCCGCGCTTTTGACGGTGCGGGCGGCTGCGTGAAGCTTGGCCTTGATCTCGTCGCGAAGATCGTCGGGCAGCGCGTACCAGCGGCCATCAGTCCAGTTGTGATCGTAGGCTGCCATCACATCAGACTTGGTCAGGTCGCAAGGGCCAGTGGTGATGTAGTCAATGCCACGGTCTACGTCGACGAATGCGACGGATCCGTCAGGGAGTTGCGTGGCGGCGATGCGTTGACCGTGGGCGGTATATCCGCGTCCGGTGTTGAAAGAAATGATGTTCATGGGTTCCGTCCTTTGCCCTGAGGGCGTTGCGTTGAGAGAGACTCCATTGCAACACGTTAGGTATTGACTGTCAACTACTGGATGCAAGGCGGCGGCAGCGGTAGACTCTCGGACTATGGATAGACCACAGAAACCAAAGGGATCGGAGCAGCCTGGAGCCGTCCAGGCGCGGCGGCCAGCACGGATGAGCAAACGCGCAATCAGGGAAACACTCGAGGCAGTACCGATTGACCGAGTAGTGCTAGGAGCGCCATCAGCTGGGACATTGACTCGGAAACAGAGAGCATTCGCTGAAGCAGTAGCACTAGGAGAGACAAAGACCGGAGCGTACAGACAGAGCTACGACACTCAGGCAAGCGGAGCCGTTCAGGCAGTCGAGGCGCAGCGACTAGTAAACAACCCGAAAGTTGCCCTCCAGATCGAAGCGTTCAAGCTGGCCGCTGAAGCGAAACGTTATGCAACACCAGCAGCGCTGCGTAACTTAGTGATCGAAAGACTGACGGCTACTGCAATCGATGACGACATTGCACCAGCTCAGAGACTCAGGGCGCTGGAGCTACTGGGGAAGGTCACCGAGGTGGCAGCATTTACGGAGCGGCGCGAAGTGGTCACGGTAACGGATAGCGGATCGCTACGAGAGCGGCTGCTAGAGACGCTACGCACCGCGATCACGACGGACGAGCGCGTCATGCAACGCATCCGCGCAGCGCAGGCAGTGGACGCAGAGACGGATGCAGGGGGTGCGGCTTGACGCAAACGCGCAGGACGGCGACGCACCGGAGGGGGGGGAGGGCGGATCGGCGTCGTGCCTGCCCCCGCCTATGCTTAGTAATCCCGACGTTTGATCCCGTCTAAAAACCACCCCCCATCCAAAATACCCACCCCATCAAAAAAATTTACACCAAAATTTTTAACGAACCTAACAAATGTTACATTCGTTATGTTTTTTGCAATCACAGTAACAAATGTTATGCTAAATCTTTGTATTAACTTTTTAAAAAGTGGGGCGTGGTCCCCTACAATAGGGCGGTTTGGGCGGTAAAGTGGGAAAAAGTCTCGCTCGCTCGCCGGTCAGTATCGAGCAAAGTGGGGGAAGAACCCCAAAACAGGTAAATATGACCCCGGCTCAGAAAGAAATGTACATGTTATTGGACGAATGGTGGAGGCGTTATGGCTTCGGTCCAACCATAGATGACGTTATGTATGTAACGGGCAGGAAGAGTAGGGGTGGGGTTTATAGAACGATGAAGGCTTTGGTTAAGTTGGGGGTTTGTGTGCATACTCCAAAGAGTCATCGGTCTATACGCCCTAAGAGTATAAAGTTGAGGAACCTTGAATGAAGGATGAGGAGCTTTTGAGTTTGTTGAAGGATCCTTCTATTCTTTCTGTGGTGTTAGAAAGTTTAGGGGAGTCTGATAGGGAGCATCTTTTACAGATTGCGGGGGAGTATCAGACGGCTGTTACCCGCGAACGTGGTGCGGATGAGTTTTTAGAGTTTGTAAAAGCAATGTGGCCGGGGTTTATCTCTGGGCGGCATCACATTGTTATGGCAAAAAAATTTGAAGAGATCGCCTCTGGAAGGTTGAAGAGGTTGATTATCAACATGCCGCCGCGTCATACGAAGAGTGAGTTTGCGAGTTACCTTCTACCGGCTTGGTTTTTGGGGAAGTATCCAGATAAAAAGATTATTCAGTCGTCGAACACGGCTGATCTGGCTGTGGGTTTTGGTAGAAAGGTAAGAAACTTAGTTGGCGGGGAGGCGTACGCAAAAATCTTTCCTAATGTGAGCTTGAGGCACGACTCAAAAGCGGCAGGAAGGTGGTCAACTAATAAGGATGGCGAGTATTTTGCTATTGGTATTGGGGGTACGGTTACGGGTAAGGGTGCGGATCTTTTGATTATTGACGATCCTCATTCGGAACAAGAGGCTGCTCTGGCCGCGAACGATCCTTCGATTTACGATAAGGTTTATGAGTGGTTTACATCTGGCCCAAGACAGCGTCTTCAGCCGGGTGGGGCTATAGTTATTGTTATGACTCGCTGGGGCAAGCGGGATCTGACGGGGCAAGTTGTTAAGGCCGAAGCTCAGAGGGGCGGAGAAGGCTGGGAGGTGATTGAATTCCCGGCAATCATGCCATCTGGCCTTCCTCTCTGGCCTGAATTCTGGTCTTTAGAAGAGTTAGAAGCTCTAAGGACTGAGCTTCCAAACTCTAAATGGCAAGCTCAATACCAACAAAATCCAACATCTGAATCTTCCGCAATCATAAAAAGAGAGTGGTGGAAGATTTGGGAAAGAGAAAAGCCTCCCACGATAGATTTTATTTTGATGGCTTGGGATACGGCTTATGAAAAAAGCACAAGAGCTGACTACTCGGCTTGTACAACGTGGGGGGTATTTACTTATCCAGATGATGCTGGTATAGATCAAACCAATGTAATTTTGTTAAATGCCAAGAGAGATAGGGTAGAATTCCCGCAGTTAAAAAAGTGGGCTATTGAGGAATACAAAGAGTGGGAGCCGGACTCTGTGATTATTGAGAAGAAGGCTTCAGGGGCGCCTTTGATATATGAATTAAGAGCCATGGGGATTCCTGTTCAAGAGTTCACCCCTGTGAGGGGGAATGACAAGATTACGAGGGTAAACGCGGTTTCAGATCTGTTTGCCTCGGGTAGGGTTTGGGCTCCGGATAAGAATTGGGCCGAAGAAGTTATAGACGAGGTTGCTTCATTTCCTTCGGGCGATCATGACGACTATGTGGATACTGTGTCTTTGGCCTTGATGCGATTTAGGAAAGGCGGGTATATTCGCACTCAATTAGATGAAGAGGAAGATATTCCTCAGTTTCGCCGTCGAGTTGAATACTATTAAGGATTTTTATGTTTGACAAAGCTTTGTATCAAGCTCCGGTTGGACTTGAAGGATTAGATGAAGAACCAATTGAGATTGAGATCGTAGATCCTGAATCGGTAACAATCCGAGCTGGCGGGCTGGAAATTGAACTCACAGAAGACGAAGAAGACTTTGGAGCTAACTTAGCCGAAGACATGGATGATAGTGAGTTGGCAAAGATTGCCGACGATCTTCTTGGGGATTTTCAGTCTGATATAGATTCAAGAAAAGACTGGATGCAAACCTATGTTGACGGGATTCAATTGTTAGGTTTGAAGATTGAGGAAAGAACCGAACCATGGCCGGGGGCATGTGGGGTGTATCACCCTATTCTTGCGGAGGCTTTGGTTAAGTTTCAATCAGAAACAATTATGGAGACTTTCCCGGCTCAGGGTCCGGTAAAGACTCAGATCATTGGAAAAGAAACTCCAGAAAAGAAAGAAGCCGCCCAAAGGGTTCAGGCGGACATGAACTTTCAGTTGATGGAGAACATGCCTGAATTCCGGCCCGAGCATGAAAGAATGCTGTGGGGCTTGGGCATGGCAGGCAATGCTTTTAAAAAAGTTTATTTTGATCCAAATCTACAAAGACAGGTTTCGTTGTTTGTTCCTGCAGAAGACATTGTTGTTCCTTATGGGGCATCTAGTCTTTTGACTTCGGAGCGAGTCACTCATGTAATGAGAAAGACTAAGAATGAATTAAAGAAACTACAAGTCGGAGGGTTTTATCTAGACGAGGATTTGGGAGAGCCTTCGGAGACTTTTGACGATGTAGAGAAAAAAATTGCAGAAAAAATGGGGTTTAGGGCCGACTCGGATGATCGGTATAAGCTTCTTGAGATGCATGTTAATTATGATCTTCCCGGATACGAAGACAAAGAAGACGGCGAAGAAACAGGAATCGGGCTTCCTTATGTAATTACAATTGAAAAGAATACTCAAACAGTTCTTTCAATCCGAAGGAACTGGAATGAAGATGATCCGTTAAAACAAAAACGAAATCACTTTGTTCATTATGGGTACATTCCGGGATTTGGTTTTTATTGCTTTGGAATGATTCATCTGATTGGGGCATTTGCCAAATCAGGTACATCGTTGTTGAGACAGTTAGTTGATGCTGGGACGTTGGCTAATCTGCCCGGTGGGTTTAAGACTAAGGGATTAAGGATTAAAGGGGACGATACTCCCATTGCTCCGGCTGAGTTTAGGGACGTAGACGTTTCGTCTGGCTCTATCAAAGATAACATTATGACGCTCCCATATAAGGAGCCGAGTCAGGTGTTGGCTGCTTTGATGGACAAGATCATTGAAGAAGGAAGAAGGTTTGCTAGTGCGGCGGACTTGAAGATTGCCGACATGTCTGCTCAAAGTCCTGTTGGGACTACTCTGGCTATTTTGGAGCGCACGTTAAAAATTATGACGGCGGTTCAGGCTAGGGTTCACTACTCCATGAAGCAAGAGTTCAAGCTTCTAAAGGAGATTATTAGGGACTTTACCCCAGAAGACTACGACTATGAGCCGGAAGACGGGCCTCCTATGGCCAAAAAATCCGACTATGACATGGTTGAAGTTATTCCGGTTTCCGATCCTAACGCTGCCACAATGTCTCAAAAAGTTGTGCAGTATCAGGCGGTGCTTCAACTGGCTCAACAAGCACCACAACTTTATGATCTGGCTCAATTACACAGACAGATGCTTGAAGTCTTAGGTATTAAGAACGCAAGCAAGTTAGTGAAGATTGAAGACGATCAGAAGCCAAAAGATCCTATTACTGAAAACATGGATGTGCTTCGCATGAAGCCATTGAAGGCTTTTGCCTATCAGGATCACAAAGCGCACATTGCAGCGCACCAAGCATTTATGCAAGACCCGATGACCGCTAAGACCATTGGGCAGAACCCGCAAGCTCAAATCATGATGACTGGGTTAATGGCGCATATTGCAGAACATTATGCGTTTGACTATAGGAACATGATTGAACAACAAGTTGGCGGGAATCTGCCTCCGCCGGATTCGGACGAGCCATTGCCAGAAGATTTTGAAATGGCTTTGTCTAGGATGGTTGCTCAAGCGGCTCAACAGTTGACCCAGCAGCATCAAGCGGATGCTGCACAACAACAAGCCCAACAGCAACAGCAAGATCCGATTATTCAAATGCAACAACAAGAGTTGCAATTGAAGGGTCAGGAGCTTCAAAGAAAAGCTCAGAAAGACCAAACGGATGCTCAACTCAAGATGCAACAACAGCAAATTGAGCAACAAAGGATTGCTTCTCAAGAACGGGTTGCCATGGAGCAAATCCATTCTAAAGAAGAGCAAGCCGGTGTCAAAATGGGTATTGACGCCGCAAAATTAAGAGGTGGAAATGGACCATGAAGTTTTAACGTATCTTCAAAACAAGATACAACAAGAGATACAGATAACATCAGAAAACCTTGGAATGGGCTCGTCCAAGTCATATGATGACTATCGGTATTACTGCGGAATCATCCGTGGGCTTTTAATTGCTAATAATTTTGTTGGCGAAATCAAAGATAGGTTGGAGGAAATGAATGGCTGAAATCCTAATCGGCTCAAACCCCGATTGTCCGGATGAGTTTACGGTTCAAGCTGAGGACAAGGCATCACAGTTGCCTGATCCTTCGGGTTACCGCATTTTGTGTGCAATCCCTGAAATGGACGAAACATTTGAAAACGGGATTGTTAAGGCAGACATTACTAGACAGCACGAAGAGCTGTTAACCACGGTATTGTTTGTTATCAAGCTTGGTCCAGATTGTTACGCAGACAAAGAGCGTTTTCCAAGTGGGCCTTGGTGCAAGGTAGGGGATTTTGTGTTGGTTCGCCCTCACGCGGGCACTCGGCTCAAGATTCACAATCGCGAATTCAGGATCATTAACGATGACAGTGTTGAGGGGGTTGTAGAAGATCCTCGCGGCATTTCACGCAAATAAGGAGTTGTTATGGAAGAGAAATTGGATATCTCGGACGAGATCGAGATTGAGATTGAAGATGACACTCCTGCAGAGGATCGTGGTCGCGAGCCGTTGCCTGAAGAGATCGTCAAAGAGCTAGATGCTGACGAACTCGAGGAGTACTCGGACAAAGTTAAGATTCGTCTAAAACAGATGAAAAAAGTCTGGCATGACGAGAGGCGTATTAAGGAGCAGGCCGAACGAGAGCGACAAGAAGCTATCGAAATGGCCCAAAGGGTTCTTGCTGAAAACAAACAACTAAAGGCCAAAGTAACCGGCACTGAAGTTGCGTTGGTATCAAAATATAAGGAAAGTGCCCAACGGCAGTTTGCTGATGCCAAGCAAGAATATAAAGAGGCGTTTGAATCTGGCGATTCTGAAAGATTGGTAGAAGCGCAACAAAAAATGTCTTCTGCCAAAGATCTTTTGGATAAAACAGAAAAATTTAAGCCAGCCCCTTTACAACAAGAGGAAATTGTAGTAAATAGTGTTCCAAGCAAATTGGAATCCAAAACGGCTGCGTGGCAAGAGCGCAATCCTTGGTTTGGATCTGATAAGCTAATGACTGCTTTGGCATTGGGATTGCATGAAGAACTGATTGAAAAACACGGTCAGTCTTACAACAATACTGATGACTATTGGCGCGACGTTGACAAAACAATGCGCGACCGATTCCCAGAACGGTTCAAACAGGAGAGGCGGCAAACAACGGTAGTTGCTCCCGCAACTCGTAGCATGGCTCCCAAAAAAGTTGTGCTAACGAAATCCCAACTTAACATGGTTAAGAGGCTTGGGATTACACCAGAACAGTATGCCCGCGAATTCATTAAATTGGAGTCCTGAAATGAGCCGTACACCGCGTGAACTTGAAGATCGTGAATTCTCTATCCGCCCGACATCGTGGGCTCCTCCGGAGGTTTTGCCGGAGCCGGACAAACAGCCGGGTTATGCATATCGTTGGATTCGGGTATCTACCTTGGGCCAATCAGATCCGCGTAACGTGTCTGCAAAGCTACGGGAAGGATGGGAGCCGGTTATGATTGAAGAGCAACCAAAGTTTCGACTTTTGTCAGATCCAAATAGTCGATTCAAAGACAATATTGAGATTGGTGGATTGTTGTTGTGTAAAACGCCTCAGGAGTTTGTTGACCAGCGTGATGCTTATTACGCTAAGAAAGCAAAAGATGATGCGGATGCAGTTGACAGCACTTTGATGCGTCAAAGCGACCCAAGGATGCCGCTTTTTAAAGAGCGCAAATCTGCGACCAGCTTTGGCAAAGGTACCTAAATTTTTATGGAGCTTTAAATGGCTTATCCTACGATTGACGCGCCCTATGGGCTAAAGCCGATCAATCTGATCGGTGGTCAGGTGTTTGCGGGTTCTACCCGTAACCTCCCGATTCAATATGGTTACGCAACTGGCATTTACTACGGCGACGTAGTTGGTTTGGTGCGTGGTTTTGCAACTCGCTTGGCTGTGACTGACGGCTCGACGAACCCTAAAGGTGCGCCGGGTTCGGGCATGGTCGGGGTATTTCTTGGCTGTTCGTTTACTGATCCAACCACTAAACAAAAGCGCTTCTCGCAATATTGGCCTGCTTCAACGCTGGCTGGTGATGCGGTTGCAATTGTTTGTGACGATCCTGACACCGTTTTTAAAGCGGTTGTTTGCAGCTCCGGAACCACGGTTGCTTCTGGCAGCTTTGCGATGGTTGGGCAAAACTATCAAAGTATTGACAATGCGGGTAGCGCAAATACGGGTAACTCCGCAATTGCGTTGCAGTATTCGTCAACTATCAACACTGCGGCGTTCCCGTTCCGTGTTGTTGGTGTTGTTCCTGATACGGCTGTTGTTCTTGGAACGGCGGTTTGGTCTTCGGGTACTACGACTTTGACGACCACAGCAAACGTTGGTTTTGCGGTTCCTCAAGGAACTGACATTTCCTTCATTGCTGCAAACGGTCAGATTATTCAATCTGGTTCGTTTGTTACTACCGCTATCGCGGCAAACAGCACGACTTCGGTTGTTTTGAATGCCCAGTATGGCGTGGTTGGCGCGGGTGGTACGGCTGCAACTGGAACTGCTGTTCCGGCTAACAGCACCATCGTGTTCACCCAGTACCCAGAAATGCTTGTGAAGCTGAATTTCAGCAACCATGAGTATTACTACGCCACCCCGTTCTAAGGAGTAAATCATGGCTATTTCACGCGCCCAGCTACTCAAAGAACTGCTTCCGGGCCTTAACGCCTTGTTCGGTCTTGAGTATTCACGTTATGGTGAGGAACACAAGGAAATCTACGAAACTGAGACTTCCGAGCGTTCTTTTGAAGAAGAAACCAAACTATCTGGTTTCTCTGCTGCGCCGGTCAAAAACGAAGGCTCTGCCATCGCTTATGACAACGCACAGGAAGCATGGACGGCTCGCTACAACCACGAAACCATTGCTCTTGGTTTTTCGTTGACGGAAGAGGCTATTGAGGACAACCTCTATGACTCGCTTTCGTCGCGTTACACCAAAGCGTTGGCTCGCGGAATGGCGTATACGAAACAGGTTAAAGGTTCCGGTGTTTTGAACAACGGTTTTAACGCTGCGTATACGGGTGGCGACGGTGTGGCTTTGTTTAGCACGGCTCACCCGTTGGTTTCCGGTGGTACTAACAGCAATCGTCCTTCGACGGGTGTTGATCTGAATGAAACCGCACTTGAGGCGGCAGTGATTCAGATTGCAGCGTGGACGGACGAACGTGGTCTGTTGATCGCTGCCAAGCCTAAAAAGCTGATTGTTCCTCCGTCATTGATGTTCGTTGCAACCCGCCTCCTTGAGACGGAATTGCGTGTCGGTACTACCGATAACGATATCAACGCAATCAAGAACAATGGTTCGATTCCTGGTGGTTACACTGTTAACCACTTCCTAACGGATACGAACGCATGGTTCCTGACGACGGATGTTCCAAACGGCATGAAGCACTTTGTTCGTACGCCAATGAGCACAGGTATGGACGGTGACTTTGATACGGGTAACGTGCGGTACAAAGCCCGCGAGCGTTATTCGTTTGGCTGGTCTGATCCATTGGGGATCTGGGGATCGCCCGGATCGACCTGATGTAAAGGGAAGGGGGTCAAAAGCCCCCTTTTCTTTTTTATTCTGTTGTGATATAAAGTTAAATACCTAGACTACTCGACTTGCTAACTGACTAGGCAGACTTCCCTCAAGAGATAGCAAGTTTTGATTTGAGGAAATTATCATGGGTTTTGCTACGCACCTTGGTCCTTGGTTGTTGGGCACGGTTAAAGATACGACCGGAACTACAGCAGGGACAATTCGCAATCTTGGCGCAACTATTGTTGCCCAGACTGCCACTATCGCAATGTCTGGCGTTGCGTTGACTTCTTCTCCAGTTGCTCAGTCGTTGTTTACCATTCCGGCTGGAGCTAAAATCCTTAGCTTTCAAATTGAAAAGCTGGCAACCATTTCCGGTAACTCAGTTTCTGTTGTTGAAGTAACAATTGGAAATTCGGGGACGGCAAACGCATATTTAACCACTTGTTCTATTGGTTTGACGACCGCGCAGACCGCTCCAACGACGATTGCAGCGGCTTTGGTTTCGTCAGCCACCAATAACATTGGTACGGTTGATATCCCAATGTTTGCTACATTTACGGCGACGACGGGTAACCCAACGGCTGGTTCTGTAGTCATTACCTGCCAGTACCTCGTTCGTGGTTCTGATGGCGTAATGTTCCCAGCATCTGCGTAATTTGACGGGGGCTTCGGCCCCCAGTAAGGAGTCACCATGTCTGGTGGATGGACTGCTGTAGACAGCATTACTAATAAATCGATTCCAATTCAAGGCACCAGCAACTCTGGTGCGGCTTCACCATTTGTTACTCCAGCTCCCGGAGTAATGGACCCCGTAAACAAGCTTCGTGTATCTCAGCCACAGGCGCTGATTGATACGGACTTTGAATATGGTACTCAGCCCACCAAGTGGGAAACGATTGGACTGCAACAAAACCGGCAATCGGTTTACTACATTGCCCAACAGCCACTTGCTGTTAACTCTGTTAAGGGTACAGCTACCGCTGACCAAATAACTATTGGTTTTGGCTCTTCGGTAGCTATCGCCAATAACACGCCCATCTACATCCAGAACTCTACTAACTCAACCATCAACGGTTGGGGGTATATTGAGACTGGTGGTACCTCTACCACGTTTACCGTAAAACTTGCGCCGGGGTCTTCGACCGCAGTTAATGGTACGGAATATTTTAACCCCACGGCAACCTATGTTTATCTAGGTTATTTTTATTCTAACTGCGGTATTGCAGTAGCCAAAAACAGTACCGCTGCAGTTGTTGTTACAAGTTCGACCGTAATCACGGTTACTACTCAGTTTTCTCACGGTTTAAACAAAGGCAGCTACGTTTACATTACTGGCACCACAGGCGGCACAAACGTCAACGGTGCGTATATTGTAGCTACGGTTCCAACGCAAACCACGTTTACTGTTACTGCCGCCGCTGCTTCTGGAACGGTTACTACATCAAACCCGGCTACAACATACAGTAACACCAACATTTACGCTCGGCCTTCGGGTTATGTTGAGCCTCGTACATTTGACGGCGGGGTGGCATTCTCTGCTGGTGGCGCGGTTCCAAACCAGCAACTGATTCGTCAAACTCGTCGATACTTCCGGTATCAGTCTGGTAAAGGCATTCAGTTTTCTACTGGTACTTGCTTGAAGCCAGCGGTGTTTTTAACGTCTATTACGTCAGCAGGTACTACCGCAACGGTTACTTGCCGGTTCCAGCATAACCTTGCTGTTGGTTCAAAGATTCAGGTTGTTGGCGCAGACCAAGGTCCAT
>Ga0209085_1000064_pt1 | contig 72255 bp, 81 predicted proteins | sample C_131016_EF_Meta_FD_187310 | JGI IMG/M metagenome (GOLD analysis project Ga0209085, IMG submission 187310) | Freshwater microbial communities from Lake Croche, Canada to study carbon cycling - C_131016_EF_MetaG (SPAdes) (version 2) | ecosystem: Environmental > Aquatic > Freshwater > Lake... | reverse complement strand
AGCCGATAGGCGTAGGTTTAGCTCGGTGCGGCTATAGGTAATCACCCGCACATTGGCGGTGCCAGCCGTTATAATCCGTACCTTACGCTCTAACGGGATAAGGCGCACTTGGGCATATCCGCTAGAAATCAAACGCACCTTCCTCTCTAGGGGTATTACACGCACTTGTGCATACCCCGCCGAGATAACCCTTAAATTGCGTTCAAGAGGGATAACACGTACTCGTGCTATCCCTGCGGATATAACCCGTACTTTAGCCATGTTCTACAAATAGCCTAAGAGCGTGTCAGAATAAGGGGTTACGCCAACAGTTATCTGATAGTTTGGAAGCGTCTCATTGGTGAAGAAGTCGTAAATGGTTTTGGCCGAGATAAATCCTACACCTCCAAGCGGCGATAACGCTAGCCACGTAAACGATGGCAGGGCCGTGATGTAAGTGCCATCATTAGCATAGCTGTTAAGCCTGTTGAGGGTAAGGTTAATGCTCGTAGGCGAGATGGGTGAGTTGGGGGAACCTACGGTTGATTCTTGGAAGCAGGCATAGTAGGCAGGATTGGCTAGGTTGCCCGAATTGCCACTGATAGGTGTGCGAGCATGGTATGGTGTTGCTACGCTCACCTGCGTGCCAGATACGGTTACAGCAGGAATACGCACTAGCACCTTCTCATTCACCGCCAGCCTAAAGCCTGTTTGGCCGTAGCCTGTTGCACCAGAAACGGCTACCGCAGGGGCAGCCTCTAGCGTAAGAGATGTATTGCTGGCTATCGCAGCAACAATACCAAGGAAAGTGGGGCCAGCCCCCGTATAGAGGATATCCCCTACGGCAACCTGCGAGGTGAATGTGGTGGATGTGCCCGTAACGGTCGTGCCGCTAGAGGCTAGGGTTCCCGCTAATGTGGCAAGCTGCCCCAACTCGTTGATTGGGGTGCCACTACCAGAAGCAGATACAGCGATAGCACGGTTGGTCGTATTATCACGGTAAAACTTGATATTGGAGAACGTGTCGGTTGTAGTTGGGATAGGCACTTTAAATACGGGGTTTGGTTATGCACAAAAGTAATACATCCCCCAAGCCCCTTATATATCAGCGTACTACCTTGCCCGTTTCTCTATGTCCATTACCCTGCCAAAGTATTGATGCCGAAGGTTAAAGACATTGGCTAGTATCTTCTCTTGGCAATACTTATCTTCGGCATCTTTGCCCTCTTGCGCTAATAGCGTTTTCTTAAAGCCCAAATGCGAGTACGGCTTTTGCCCTTCTGGCATGGAAATATGCTTGGCATATTGCACAAGCGAATCAGTAGAAGATACCAAGTCATATAAAAACTTCTGCTCAATCAAGCAAATCAACTCCCAATCATATTTTATAGGTACGAAGTGGTATGCGTTGTCAATATCAAATGTTACCGAGCTAGCATACGCTAACGCACTAGATAGCCATTCCTTAAAAATGTTACCGTGCGGGAAGTAAAGCAAAGACGTGTTAAACATTTGTGTGGAGTTATGGTTATACCATTCAGGCCACTTGTAATTATTGGGCGTGTAATGCTCTATCGGCATATAAGGGTTATCCTCTAGGTGAGCAACCACTAAGCGCGTATCATCTATTTGCGTATGAAGCACGGCATCCGTATCTATCATTAAGATATTGGGGCCACATAGGCGCATCTTATCCATTGCCCAGAATAAGCCCGTATCTATATGGTCTTTGTCGGGCAATAGATGTATAGAGGTATAGAGGCAAGATAGCTTCGTTTTTACGACCATATCTATCATACTCTTATCCCCCCAAAACTCAAAGGGTAGGTCGGGGTATAGGTCTCTGGCCTCCAGCACTGACCATGCTTGAAGGGCGTATAAATAAGACGGCAGTGTCTTATCTCCTAACCGATATACGTGTCGTAGTTTTTGTATCACACTACAAAAGTAAGACCCCACTGTGATTACAATGGGGTCTATTTAAAATGGAGAATATGGTTGCCGTTTATACGGGCCGCATATTCTCTTGTAGCCACGTTAGCTTTTCAGCCGCCGCATCGGTAAGCCCCTCTTGGATGTCCTTGTCATAGGCATCCATAACCTCCATCTCTTTCTTAAAGAAGTCGGGCACACGCTTCATAAGCCCTGCATTATCACGCAAGAATCGGGCTATACGCTCGGCGTGTAAATCACGCATGTCTTGTATGGTAGCCATTACTTAGTCGCTGCTGCCTTCTTGGGCTTTATGTGGTCGCGGAAGAACTGCTCACCTACAGGGTCGGTCTCTACCCAATCTACGAACAAGTCAATAGATTCTTCTATGGGGCGGTAGAAGCGTTTGTATGCCTCGCTGTTGCGGTCTAACTTAACGGCGCACTCATTGGCATCCCAATAGATGCGGTTGTCGTCAATAGCCTCAAAAATGGCTATGCGTTTCGTGGCCCGTTGGTCGGTGCCGTCTATCACAGCCTTAATACGTGCGGCTAATTTGGCATCGTCGCACATCTCCAAGATGTTCTGCATATAGATGGCAGCCTCATCTTCGGTAGCCATAGCGGAGTTCTGTTTTACAATGCTTGGGTAGCCAATTTTGTATAGCAGTTCTTTGTAGGCGGGGATGTGGTTCTTTTCGGGGGTAGTGCTGCTGAATGAGTACACCGCCGACTTGGCAAGAGTGATAACGCGCCCGTCTTCTGTTTTCTCCCGTGCGCTTTTCTCTGGCTTGTCAATAGATGCTTGCCAGCCGCCGATAGGCTCCCTGTCGGAGATAATGTTGCCCTCTACATAGGGGCATACAAGTAGGTACTCTAGCAGTTCACGGTCGGGCAATACCCGTGTGTCTAGCCTACGCACGCCGCCACGTATTTCAATAGGCGCAAATTTCTTGTCTGCCTTGGGGTTGTCCACAAAAAAGCCCATCTTGAGAGGGTAGTATTCTTCTTTTTCTGGGTCATACCAGTCTCTATCAAAGCGGTTGTGGACATGGCGAGTGCCCCAGATGCGGGTAGGGTTAGCGGGTAGGCTCATAGGGTGTACGCCACCGTCTAGCAATTCGGGGCCACCTACACGTACATTCTCAATGGTCTTTTGTGGGGAGCGTATGATAGCTACCTTGGCAAATTGGCCTTTGACCTTGTATATGTTCATGGCCTCGGCAAGCAGTTTATCTAGGGCCGCAGGGATTTCGTTAAAGGTTTCTGTAACACCTGCGCCTACGGGCACAATTCTCTTTCGCATACGTTGTGATTTTTTGTGTACCCAAATATAAAATAAGTTTTAAGGCCGTTTTTTGGGCAGGCCGTTTATATTTGTTGCGTGAAATTATACTATGAACACCAAGGGATAACCGTCTATCACGGTGATTGTATGGACTTGCTGGCCCAAGCAAAGGATAAAGAGTATGACCTTGCTATTTGCGACCCGCCGTATGGCATTGGCATTGCTAATAACTCAGTGCGGCAGATGCACAAAAAAAAGGGCTGGGACAATGCGATACCAGATGAAAAGTATTTTGGCGCATTTTTTGCTAAAACATTAAGCCAAATAGTGTGGGGTGGTAATTATTTCCCATTGCCGCCAACTCAAAACTATATCATTTGGGATAAGAAACAGCCAGAAGATTTTAGCCTAGCGATGGCAGAACTTGCGTGGTGTTCTATCCAGAAGCCAGCTAAAATATTTAGGTATTCAGTCTTAACGGAGCAGGGCAAAATTCACCCTACTCAAAAACCCGTTGCCCTATACAAGTGGCTTCTAAAAAACTACGCCAAAGAAGGTGATACTATTTTGGACACGCACGGCGGCTCTCTTAGCATAGCAATAGCCTGCCACGATATGGGATTTAAGCTAACGGTTATTGAGCAAGATGAGGAATACTTAGAGAAAGCCGTTAAACGGCTTATTAAACACCAGTCGCAAATACAGATATTCTAAAAGCAAAAGCCCCACCTTGCGTTGGCAAGGCAGGGCAAAATTGCTTCCCTTATTGAGTGAACCTATCCAGACTAAGAGCCTAGGATAAGTTGCAACTTGCTTGGCGAGGTTACCTGCAAAGCCTGCTCAGAGAGAATGTTCATCTGCGTGGTATCAAGGCCACCGTTGTTGTCTATATTTTTATAGACCATACGGTAGCGGCGAGTTTGGTTACCAGGGGCAGAGCCAGTCAGATAACGCCATGTCATAGTAGGCAACGTGCCAGTGGTAACAATACCTTTGCCTGTGCCTACACCATGACCTTCTGACATCGGGAATACTATGCCAGAGTAGTTGTACTTATCGGCTAGGCCGAGCGTACCACGGAACTTGTGCATAGATTCGCTGGCGTATTTTTTCATCACACGCACACCGCCCAAGTCAAAGCCTGAGAAGCCAAAGTCAAGGAGCTTTTGGTTGTACACAACCGCACCGTTTTTGAAGCGGTCTCCCATAGACAAGTCAATGTCATTTGACAGGTTTAGGGTAGAACGCAACAGTAAAGTATCGCCGCCTTGTTCGGTAACTTGGTACTGCGTTAGGGCATACAAGTCCTCAAGCACAAACCCACCTTTAGGGATGTTTTGTGTGTTGCCGAAGTCTTGGGCCAACTTGTACATACCTTTGAAGGCAGTGTGTACGCCATCAGCCAAGGTGTAGCTGCCACCTTCTGAGTACATGGCAGCGTAGGCGATGTCCAACTTGTGAAGGATGGCCGCAATCGCCGTAGCCTTGTTGTACTGGCTAAAGTTGCCTTGCCCATCAGATACGTTGTAAACAATACCTGCCTCATCTGTGCCCGTCATGGCAGAGATACCATTACGGAAGATTTGCAGTTGGGCTTGGAATAGGCTGTACAACTGTGTGGTGCCATCAACCATGCCGCCACCTTTGGCCTGCACGTTATCCAGAGGTATGATAGCATCGCCAACGGCAATGGTAGTCATATCAAAGGTGGAGCTATCATCACGCCGCAACACTACAGTGTGGCCCGAAGCCGACGTAGAAGATGCGTCAGAGGTTTTAACAATGGCTTGCACAGCACCGTTGGCTACACGCACACGCTGGCCTACTACTAAAGTAGATTTGTAGTATGCTGTTGCGCCTACAACACCCGCACGGCCAATAACCGAGGCAGGGTCAAGGGTGATGGTTACTTCGGCAGCCGTACCTGATACAGACAATACGGTTGCGCCTGTAGATACAGACCCCATCTCATAGTGGAAGATGGCATCGGAGCGGGAGGCTTCGTATGAGCCGCCATATATCTGCTCAATTTCGTCGTAGAAACCTACGTCGTTGTAGTTGGCTACACCCTGTTTTTTTAGGTCGGCGTACTTCAAAAGATAGTCACCGTTCACTAACGCTGGGTCAAAACCGCCTACGTTCCCTTGCGGGTTGTTAGCAATCTGGTTCATTGGGTTTTAGTCGGGGGATTGGGGTTTTTGTGGTTGGAGAAATGGGCCAGACCTAAATAGGTCGGCCCCAGATGTCTTTGCGTTGTGGCCCTGTACGCACAGCAGTTTCGGTGTACCCACCGTTACCACCTGCATTGTTATTAGGGCTACCTTGGCTTGGCAGCGTAGGTTGGACACCCGCTAGGTTTTGCGCAATATGTTGGCTGCTGTTTTTTTGACCTTGAGCAAACCGCTCTGTGCCAACTTTTTTAACAACATCCTCTAACATGCGTGATGCGGCGAACAGTCTTACATACGCAGCCGTGTCGGGCTGGTTTGACAAATCGCCCCCATATACAGTGTTAATGAAATGGGTGGCGGGGTCGGCCTTTGCAATCTCTAGCTCCTGCCTTAATTGCTCTGGCAACTCCTCAAAAGTATATGAGAAGTCAGGGCTACCCTCAAATATCCGTCCCGCAGGAATCTCCAACTTAAACTCTTTCGTCAATGCCTCCCGTGCTTGGGCAAGCAATACAGCGGGGGCGGCTGTCGGGGCTGGCTGCTCACGCTCCCAACTAAACCGTTTGGCCTCCTCATCAAGAGTAGATACTACCTTACCAGAGGCTACACGTAGGGCGTAGTTGTAGGCAGATATTTCATCTTCATAGGTGCGCTGCGCTGCGGCAAATTCGGCGCGTTCATCTTCCGTAGAGAACTCGTCTAGTTCGGCAGGCTTAGGGGGCGGTGTCCCAAATCTATTGCGGAACTCGCGTTCAATGTACACGGGTGGCGCATCCTTATACTCACGCTGTATGCCAAGTTTAAGGAGGGCGGCGGGGTCGGCCTCGGCCATAGTCTTATACTTGCCCGATTTCAAGAACGCTAGTTCTTGGATGCTGTCGGGGTTGTCCTCAAAGGCTTTAAGGACTTCTTGGGCGTAGGGGGCATTGACACGCTCGGCATAGTCAATACGGGCTTGTATAGCCTCCATAGAGGCATAGCCATACTTTGCTTGTATGGCGGCATTTATTTGCTCGGCGGTAGGCTCATGCGGGGCCGTAGGGGCTACAGGCTCGGTGGCTGTTTGGGCTGGGTCGGGTTCTTGTTGGTTGGGGTTGCCGCCAGCATTGAAAGTAGGGTTTTGAAGGTACTCTTGCCCTTCAATAACGGTGCTTTCTCCATTAGGGGTTACTGCTGTAACGACAAATCTTGGCTCTTCCATAAGGGGATGGGGTTATTACAAGGGTAAAGATAAAAAAAGTTGAAAGGTGATTTTTTCTTACATCAAGTTTTGTGGGATACACTTGGGCCTCGTTCTTTTTACGCCAAAGAACTAACAAAAGCATCGCCTCCTACGCCACAGGCACCTCAGCCTGCTCCTGAGCCATCGGCTCCTGCATAGGCTCGGCCTGCTCAACGGCAGCAGGCTCTTGTTGTTGTTGCATGGGCTGCTGTTGCGGCCCTTGTGCATTATTGAGGATAGACTTTAGTATCTCCTCCCCCTTCTTAGCGTTAGGCTTATCGCCCCCATTAAGCACGGCCTTAACGGCCTCTGTAAGCATAGGGGTTATCATGTTATTATTTTGAGCCGCCTGCGCACGCAATGCCTCCACAGCCAGCAAGCCATCGTTCTCAATACGCTGGAGCATAATCTTGCCATCTATCTCAGCCTTAATCTGCTCCATCTTCATCTGGTGCGTAGCCATAGCAGATTCTTGCTGCCCTTGTATCGTCATTTGCTGGTTCTGCGCCGCCGCCTCTTGTGCCGCCCGTGTCCTCTTAGCCTCACGTACCGCAAGTATTTCCTCGGCCTGATGGATGTTGTCTATGTTAAGCACAAAGAAATAGTCGGCTTGGGTAATAGCCTGACGTGCTAATGCCGCCGCCGCCGCTTGCTCAAACCTCTGCTTTTCTAAAACCGTAGGCTTAACAACAACCTTTACGCCCATGATAGTATCATGGAAACTCTCATCCAACTTATAGGGCTGCGTACCACTTACCCCCTCACGTTCCCTGCGTAAGTATTGCTCACGGCATACTATCAACTTAGAGAAATACTCTACCATCCTACGGGAAGATGAGGCAATACCCTCAAGCACGTTGTCGGTGCCTTGCAGGGCCAGCATTTGCGTGGAGTTGGTTATCTCGGCACTCTGTATCTGCCCAGACGAAATGCCCGTAACGCCCGTTATAGAGCGCAATAGGGCTATGTCGCTATTTAGCTGCCCTACCAAGAACTGTAACTGCTGCGCATCGGGTGTAGGCACAAGCTCAATAGCACGGCCACTTGCATTGGGGTGCATCTTCGTGGCAACCGTATTCTTTAACAGAATATGCTCGGTCTTATAGATGCGTATAACTTCTTGGGGACTAATTGCTTTACCGCCCCCAAAGGAAGAGCTTATTTCGGCCATTAACCCCATGTCTATCTCCTCCTTATAGGGCGTATAACGCTGCATAAGGGCAGACAGGTTTTTCCATGTGCGCTGTATCTGCCTAGCAACGGGAACCATCTGCTCCACCATAGACTTCTTAGCCCCCGCAAAAGCATCGGGGGCATCAAAGTAGAAGGAGGACATGGCCTTCCAAGGCTTTACAATCTTCATGTCTCTGGGGTCTTTGGCAAGCGGGTCTCTACCCTGCCCTTCCACTAAGCCCCAGTTATACATGATGTTTGTGCCTATCACATACTGGCCCCCATACCACGCATTAGCGGTATAGACTTGCTCGGATATGATACGCTCACTAGCCGCCAACACTTCTGGCGAGGTCGGCTTCCTATTAGATTCTATATACGTTCTTGGGAAGCCATCTTGCCCCAATTTGGTACGCTCAATAATGGTTAATAGGCTGTAATACTCAAAGTCAAGCACGGGCACGGAATCATTCACATCTCCCGTAAAATCCCCTAACTGCTGCGCTTGATTCTGATACCACCAGCCGCTACCCCTCTTGGCATTGAGTTCTTTTATCTGGTCGTCTGTTAGCCCTCTTCCGCCGTTAGATTCTTTGGCACGTTCTATAATCTCGCCTACCTTTAAGTAGCGCACTACACCATAATACCTAGCATTGCCATCTTGCAGGTAGCGCAGGTCAAAGATGAAGTCCTCCATAGGGCAACGCTCTAAGACGTGTTCCCCATTTATGTAGGAACACTTAACAGCACCCCATCCTAGTGTGGCTAGGTATAACTGATACTGCCGTGCAACAACTTCTAAGTTGTTTTCGGCAAAGACTTGCTCCAAGAACAACTCCCCATTCATGGCCTGCTTAAACACGGGCCTTGTCTGCAAGAGCATACGGAGTTCATCATCATCATCGGGCACTTGGTCGGGCGTAAGACCTATCTGTTTGAGCAGGTCTGTAAACTGCATACCCGATTCAGCAAACGCCTTATAGGTGCGTATGATAGCCTCGTAATCCCTGCGCACATCATTGCTGGCTGCATCTATGGGCACCAGCAAGGGGCGTAGTTCTTGCTTAGACAATACCCCCATTACCGTACCAAGCAACATAGGGATAACCGATAGCATATCGTCTTGCTCTAGCCTATTGGCTCCTATGTGTGCCTTTGGTACGACCTCGCCATCAAATGCGCTGCCCGTGCCAGGTGTTACGCCAGAGGCTAAGAGCGTATTGTTTCCCGTAGGTGTTAGGGCCATGTAGCCCGTAGCATATTTAGCTAGGTCTAACACACGCGAACGCCCCCCTGCCATAGGGTAAGTACGCATCCAAATTTGCTCTAGGGTCTTGGCAACATCCATGTGCCATTTGAACCCTTTTTCTGGCTCGGTATCTTTCGGGAATTGGGCCATAATGGTATTTTACTCAATAAAGGTATCGGGTTTGTTTAAGGTGTAGCACCTTGCACGTACACACCATCTTTGTACTATCAAAATTGTTTAAGTTAGGTGCTATGAAGCTGGAAGTTTTACGAACCGATTACCACGAAGATAGGGTTTTAGGCAGGTTGCTTATTGATGGCGTGTTCTTCTGCCATACCCTAGAGGATAAAAGACGTTGGGATGGTTCTAAGGTTTTTGGGAGGACGTGTATCCCCTCTGGCACATATAATGTGGTGCTTACAATGTCTAAGCGTTTTGGTAGGTTGCTTCCTCTTTTAGAGAATGTGCCTAACTTTGACGCTATCAGAATACATCGGGGCAACACCGATAAGGACACGCATGGGTGTGTTTTAGTGGGTATGGATGTAGCCCCCGACCAATCTGCTATATTAAACTCTCGTGTTGCCGAAGAAGCCTTAATGGCTAAGTTAGAAGTGGCTTACAAAGCCAAGGAGCCTATCACCATTAAAGTAACCGACACGAACTAAGATGAACGCATCCTCACACAACACCGACTTTGATATTCCATTGCCAATTCTTAATATGGCATCTACGATAAGCGTTATGCTAGGAGCAATCATCAATGGCATACCTACTAACTTTTTCCCAAAGGATTTAGCAGGGTGGCTTACGGTTTTGGTTCTTGGCTCCATAGCCATCTTGAACCTAATGAAAATCTTTGGCGCGGCCAAAAAGAAAAACAATGACGACCATGAGCCAGTTCAGCCCTAACACACGCGCATGGGTATTGTCGCTAATCCCACTACTTGCTTTAGTTGTATGGATAGCTGCATCTATCTTTGATAAAGCAAGTAAAGAAGATACCATTGCTCCTACGCCGCAAAGTGTGCGTAGATTAGAGGCTCAATCTACGCAAGCCAAGAAAGTATATGAGAAACAAGCAGACACCCTCAAAACCATTATTGCACGTACTGCAATATCTTCTAAGAAATTGCAGGTTGTTTTGGCTCCTTGGGCTGGCGTTACTATTGCTGACACCTTGCCTAGCGCAGAGGAGTTATGGGCAAAGAGTGATAGCGTTACGGCCCAATACACTCACTAAGGATAGCCTTATATGCTTTACGCCTGCTTTGTATAAGCAGGTACAATCTCGGTATAACGCTACCATAAAGAGTAAGCCACTGCTAGACGATGTGGCTAAGGGCGAGGCCGCAAGAGACACCCTTATAGCCCTTATGCAAGGGGAAATGGATAGGCGCGATAGCGTATGCACCTTAGAGCAGATAGAATGGGCCAAAGACGTAGCCTATGAACGCAAGAACGCCAAGCGTAATAGGTGGGCCTATGCTGGCGCAGGGGCTTTGGGTGTGCTTATACTACGTGCCCTTGTGAAATAGTTTTGATGCGTTAAATTTGTGGCATGGATGCCAAATATTTTGAGGGTAAACTAGCGGGGCCAGGAATGGTAATCGTAAAACTAGACAATGAACACATCTCCTACATGGAGACCCCTAGCGGGTTTCGGCTGTATGTAGAGGGTAGCACCCTCACCAAAGACAAGCAGTATAAGGGCACGGTTGTATGCCCCCCTTGTATGCCCCCCTCTAAGTCCACTAGCCCCGACAGCGTATTCACTATATGGGAACAGAAAGACATCTATCTATCCGATATGCCCATGCCTGAACTACGTGCAGGCGATACAGTCTATTTCATGTTTACTGGTTCCCGCAGTGATAAGCGCATCCCAGGGTACGAGGAGTTGTTCCTTATGGCGCACACACAGATTTATGGGTACGTGCGCGATGGGCAGTTTAACGTGTATGGCGGCTGGAATCTATTAGAGCCTGTTTTTACAGAGGATAATGTATCAGAGGGGCTAGTGCCTAATACCTATTGGACAAAACGACCATCGGGCATACATGCGCAAGCGTTCCCCCTTACGGGGGTGGGTAAGGTAGTGTTTGAGGGGCAGCCTGTAAAGGGGCTGGCTATGCGCAAGGGCGATTGCATTGTATTACCCCGCAAACAGCAGAGAGGCTTACGGTGGTCATATAAGGTGCCTCTGTTCGGTGGATATGATAACCTAGTAGCGGTGCCATCATTTTATCAGGATGGGGTGCTAGAGGGTGTGCATGGATATTCAGACATAGTGCGCAAGTAAAATATTTGTTGCTTAAATATCTAGCACACAAATATGGGTGTAGGCTTCGGGGCTAAGGTACTTTTGTCTTGAACCCTAACCCAAAAATCACATGGCTGGAATTAAAGTTAAAGTATCTAAAACAGGCTATCAGTACAAGACCGTTGCTGGTGCCCCTACCGCCTTTGGCTACTACATTGCCGAGAACATCTTGCTTGACAAAGGTGTTGGCACACGGCCTGGTGCTTCTACTGCACTGCCTGGTGCGTTCTTCTATTATGCCCCTCCTGGTGGCACCCGCTCTCAGCGTGTAGAGATTGAAAACACTGTTGCCAACTTGCTTACGGGCATAGGCACCGCTTTAGGCGGCACAGGCGTTACTACTGTATCGTAGTGCCACACACACATATTGGCTTATGAAAAAAGGAGGGTTATGCCCTCCTTTTCTTTTATGGTATTGTGTTGTGGGCGATTAGGCGGGAGTTGAATATAGCGGCGGTATCAAGACCGTTTCGAACCGTAAATGCTATTGCCCCAGCCATCAAGTCTAAGTCTATTATTGACTTGGAAGCTGGCAAGAATATAGACGTTTTACCGTCTTCTGTCATTACAACTATCTCGTGCAAGTCGGGGCATGGGTAGCTTTCAAACCCATCTAATGTATTTACGTTAAAGCTAACACGGTTGTTTTTTACAAGCCCTGAATCCCAAATTTTATCTCCAGCCCAACAAGCCTTCGTCAATATCTTGCCGTTCTCATCCACGCCAATACCAGCATCTTTCAAGGCTTTGCATGTGGCGAGGGAGGGGTAGTGTTTAGGGTTGTAGGTCATGGTTGTCAAAAAGTTTAACGTCTTTGGGAATAAGTTTGAGTATCGGGAATTTGCCCATCGCTAAGATTATTTCAATCATCTTAGACATCTTGAGGTCAGATTCCCCATTGAGCAACATACGCATAGCTCGTTTTGATAAGCCAAGCCTCTAGCGTAGTTCTTCGGCAGATAGCCCCTCCTGCTCCATGAATTTACTAGCAGCATCATACAAAAGAAGTTGCCAGTCCTGCTCATGGTAGGCGGGGCGGCTAAGTAGTTGCTCTCTGGGGGTCATTGACTACGCCGCAGGGGGTGGCATTACTTGCGCAATGTATATAGACGGGAACCCGCTTTCGGGGGCTATGGAAATCATAGGCGGTCTGTTAGGCCCAAAATCTACTAGGCTAGCCGTCAATGGCACATTGTCAAATACAGACAACGACTTGGTAAGCAATGCCCCCGATAGACTTACCTCGGCAAACTTATGCAATGCCTGCCCCCCTTCCATCTCCTCATAGATAGAGTTATTGGAGGCCGAATCACTAGCATATAGAGTAACCTTTTTGCCCTTGGGAGCTATATGGGTTATGTTGGCATCGGCCTCTACCCCGTAGTTGGGAGACATCATATTGCAACGCTGCACAATAAACGAAGTCTCTGGCAGGGAGAATGTAAATGCCTCTGTCCTTCCAGCAGAAATGTGTGGCGCATAGAATGGCTTATCATCTTCGCCAATGGTCTCTGTGTTGATACGGGCAGCCACACTGGCAAGTGTATTGCCATCTTTGTCAAAGCGCACTAGGGATATGCCATTGCTATATAGGAACAACTTATAAAAATCCCCCTCTTGCCCCAAGCGCAATACGTCAAGCATACGCTTAACACAATAGTCGGGTACATACGTGCGGAACACACCTTCCATACCCTCTATACCTTGGAACTTATCTCTGTATAGGGTGGCAGAGGTTGCCGAGGCAACAAAGAAATCATCGCCATCAGAGAATAGGGTAACGCACTCAAAGAACGGCCTAAGTTGATTATGTGGGTCGCAGAAAACAAGGGCATTGCTTAGTGTATTTGCAAAAAGCTCTGCCTCTACGGTGAGCGAGGAGATAGGGTTCTCTTGGTTTTGTGTGGGCCAGTCTTTTGGGTCTTGGCCTGCAATGGCTGTCTTGCCATTGCGGTCATACAATACATGCACCCCAAATGGGCCATCGGCTTTTATGACTATGTTTTGGTTGGTGTTCTCTTTGGCAAGCAAGTCTATAAGACCAGATAGCCTATTGGCAGGGATGCACACATCCATATCAGCCCCAACGGCGCAGGGCACATATAGGTATAGGCTGGCCCCCATGTCGGCGGCACGTATCTGCAACTTGCTAGACTTTGCATCGGCAGTAAGCCGAAAATTCTCTAGGATGGGGAGGATGGCGTTAGAGGGTACAAAACGCTTTGCCGTTGATAATGCCTTGGCAAGTTTGGCTGCGGAGATTGTAAACATAGTTGGGGCTAAGAAAGGTAAGAAACGATTGTGGAGAACTTGGATTGCTGGTCTAGGCGGAACATGCTTATAAGGTCATGGTGTAATGGAACACTCTCTAGTCCATTGGATATGGCATTAAACAGAGACGTGGGGATGATTTGCCCATTATCAAACCGATACTCGGTTTGTGAACGGGAATAGTTAGGCCCAACAGATACCCGCCCGAAAAGGGCGGATTCTAGCATGTGGGTATTAGAGCGACACTGATTGAAGGGCGTGTCGGCAAGTAGTTTCAAGCACACATGCCCACTGTCTTCTCTAAGGATTTTGAAGTAGTCCATAAGGTCAGGCTCCCATGCCCGTGAATAGACTGTTACGCCCCGTGAATGGTCAGAGGCGAAGCCAAAGCCCGAAGGGGCTGGCTCACACCCGACAAATATCCATGTAACATTGTCAAACATCTTATAGACCTCTATAAGGGCTGCTTTCTCGCTGTCAGATACATGGCCACGCACAAGTATAGACTTTGGTTCCTTGGGCAATGTACCCGCCCCCAAAGAGGATAATACTTGCTGTGGCAGCCACGCATCTACAACCTCATGGCGCACCTTGCCAATGTTTAGGTATGGCAAGATGTTTTTGTTAGATACGGTAAGCGCATCTATATTCGGGCGCAGCATTTCTATGGCCTTGGTGGCGTTATCCTTGAAGGTGGGCATAACCTCCAGCAAACGGCTAGAGGCATCATGCCTGCCTACCCAATGGTTGTCGTCTATGTCTAGCCATACCTTCAATCCGAAGTGTTGGGCATAGTCTATATAGGCCAAGCTAAGGGAGTCTGTGGGCGACTGGATGTACAAGACATCTTCGCCGCAGAAATGCTCCCAAGAGGGTCTATCGCCTTCTATAATAGTTACCCTGCCAAACAGGGATAGCTGTGGGATGCCTCGGTAGAAAGATTGGGCAGAACCCGCCCCCGTAGGGGAGTAATAGACTATTTTTATCTGCTTTTTGTCAGCCATACTACTTGATAGAAAGGGAAATGTTGGTGGCTATGTAGGCTCCGTCAATGGTCTCGCCTGATTTGATGGCTTCTTTGATGGCAGCCTTATCTACGGACTGCTCGGTCTTTGTTTTCACGTACTGCTCTGGCAGCGTACCCAAGTCCTCGGTAGTGATAACCACACTCTCCGACCTGCGCTCCATAAACTTCACGGGTACGCCATTTGTCGTAGTGAAGTCATACACTTTGTTGCCAGACTTATTGGGCGCACCAAAGGTTTGTGTGGCAAGTAGCAAGCCCGTCTCTAGTTGCTCGGCCTGCTTGTTGAGGCGTTTCTTGATGTCGGCTAGACGCTTGTTCTCTTTGTCAATAGCCTCTAACTTCATCTGCACGTCTGACCAAATGTGGATGTAGGCAGATATTTTCTTCTCCTTGTTGGCCTCGTTTATCTCTAAAAGGGCAGCAATTTCGGGGGTTATCTCGCCTTCTGCCGCCTCTAAGGTTTCGGCTATCTGGCTGTACTCTTGGGTGATTTCGTATAAGTTCACGGTTGTTTGAATTGGTTGCTACAAAGATGAACTAAACCAAGTTGGTCTCACAAATATCATGTAAGGTATTCTGAACATTTAATAATTTATTTTGTATCATCACCTCACAATCTGCCATCTTGGTTAGCGGGGTTAAGTGTGGCAAGTGTGTAAGAGAACAGTTTGGGCACCGTAGGCACACCTCTAAAAACGTTTTTATCCCTAGCCCCATGCACATCGCCGCTAGTACCGACTGATTCCCAAAGAACGCCTCCACATGGCCTAGTTCCCGTGCCGCTTCCATCAGGTCTTTGGTATAGACAAACTCCATATCTTGCTTGCGATAGGCAAGCCGATATTCACGTTCTGTACCAAAGAATAGACACGCATAGCCCTTCTCTTTTGCTATGGCTAGGGCTGTATCTACCATACCTATACGCACCCCATCATTACCATACCGCGCTGTCTGCCCAAATCCAAACGCCGTTTTCTTTTCATCCCGCCCCCGTAGCCATGTTTGCACGGTTGGCTCCCCCGTTAGCCCCATAATCTTTCTATGGTTCTCTAAAATAGATACGTTGGAAAGGTCGTTGCCTATGCGAAACCTATCTAAAATAGTGGGCTTGTAATACTTCTTCTGCGGGTCAAACGGCTCAAAACTTATCTTGCAGTAATCGCTTGCGGCATAGTGTAGCAGGGGCACAAGCACATTAAACTCATTCTCTGAAAAGCGGGGCTTCGGCTCTATCTTATAAGCGTTCAAATAATTAAGCACCAAGACGGGCTTGCCACTTTGATTAAGATGCTTTTCTTTTATGGCGGCGAGGGCGTATATAATATCGCCCATGTCGCCGCTATGTATGTACGTTACACTCATCCCTGCAAAGGTACACCTTGCAATGGTTTTACATTATCAACTTTGCCACATCTTTTATGGCACCATCCGCAGAGGCCGCCGTAGTAGTTGCGCCGCCGAAGATGTTTTTCCAGCCGCCGCCACGTAAAGCCCCAACTTCGTTTGCCCATGTCCTACGTGATAGGTCTTGGTATTGGCCTAGTTGCGCTTGGGCAAGTTGTTTCTGCTGCGTCATATTCTGACGGAATTGCGATGCGGCAGTATTTATATTGGCTTGTTGGTTGTAGGCATTGTTTGCCTGATTATTTGCCATAGATAGCAACTGTGCGCCAGAGGTAGCCCCACGCGCCAATGCTCCCACGCTGCGGCCCAATGTGCTTGCAAGCCTATTCTCCGCTTCGGCTTGGCCAGGTGCCTTATTGCTTACTTGCGCTGCGGCACGCTCGGCATACACATCCCTCACGGCTTGCGGAGTCAGGTCTTGCGGCCCACGCCTGCGTATCTTGTTGGCTAGGTGTAATTGGTGTATGCCAAACGCGACCTGCCCAAGGCCGACTATAGCCCCCATAGGGCCACCACCGCCACCGCCACCAGATGCGGCTGCTGGCGCGGCAGCAGGAGCCGCAGTTTTTTGCGCAGGAGCAACAGCGTAGCCCATGTCATAGGGCTGCCCATCCACCTCATCTACTCGTGGCCCAATCATATTTCTGCCATAATTAGCAAAATTATCATCGGCCCATCGCCCAAAATCGCTTGGGTAACCTTGGCCGCTTCTTGAAGGAGGGTTCATTGCTTTAGGATTGATTAACTACCTGATGTAAGATAATAGAAAACAGACGGCTACCTGCCTTTTTGCTCTCCAGCCTAACACGTAGGCCGTAGTAGTCTCTAGCATCTTTGCCATCTAGTGTTTTAAGGATAACAGAGGATTTGCCCGTTTGCTTGTCGGTAGAGACATTGGCAGCCACATCCCCAAGAGGGGTATCTAGCAATGTTGCCGCCGTAAAGTCCCATCCTACCGCAGATGCTTTTATGGGCATAGCCATCTTGGTATCTAGGAACGGGGTGCGGCCCTCATACTCACACGACTTAACATACGGCTGCCCTAGCAACGTTTCATCGCCCGTCTGGTCTATCTTAAACAGCCGATTGCCTTGCGCCACAAAGCCCGTAAACGGTGCATTAAAAGCCGCGACACCTTTAAAACTCTCGCCTCCATTGCTGTAGTCGGGCACTGTAAAAGAGCAGAAGCGTGGCTCATCCCGCCGAGACAGAAGCAATGCCCCCCTAGTAGAGAATAGCCACACCTCCCGAAAGTGGGGGGAGAATACCATAACACCATCGGCTCCATCGGGGAACTTAGCGTTTAGGTAGTTGCGACACCCGCGACTAAGCCCTATCGGGTTTAAGCCAGAGGTATCAGCCTGCCATAACTCTTTAACAATGTTATCAAAGAACCATACATGGCCCTCTTTATCGGTGCATGATAGGTGCGGCAACTGGCAGCCGCCCCGCCCCGCCAAGGGGTTAATTTGGGAAAAGAAACTGCTGCCATTTACCTCTATCCCATTCTGCCCATTCTTGACAGATATAGGGCCAAGATACACGGAGCATACCCCGCGACTGCTGACAATAAGCAACCTGCTTTGAAGTTCGCTGCCCGTTTCAGCTACATAGGCGCACGTAATACCCTCATGCTCTAACGGTACTTCTGACGTAGTGCTTACGTCAAAGTAGTTCATATAGTTTGTTTGCGTGCCATAGATATACGTGCCAGAGGCGATAAACCTTTGATAGGCGCGTGCTGTCTTAATCTGCTTATCAAACACTGTGGACACAAACCCTGCAAGTAAGTCATGCGTAGTAGGCGTATTGGATAAGGGCGATTCAGATAACAATAGTCCAAAGCAATCATATTTCCCTATCGTTACCGATGATGAAGATGTGCCAGCATCCGTAGGGTCTGAATCTAGTTGAACGACTTGTGCCGCCGCAGATATTGTGCCCTTATTTCTATCAGAATTAGCCGTGCTTCCGCCGCCCGTCCAAGCAAAAGGTGTGCCGTAAGCATAATAATCACCCTTCAAATCAAAGGTGTAAGACAGTTGCCCATCTACCACATCCAACACATCCCCCGTTTCGTAATATACATTTGAGGCATCTACGTTAGATGTAGTGGTATTTGTTACGGCATCTTCAATTTCTACAAGCACCCGTATCCACTGGAAGTTTCCATAATCGGCAGGCTCTATTTTTGTTCTAATGCCGCACCCCCCCAAGTAAGCAGCCTCGGCATCGGTAAGGGCGCACGTTACTTGCGTGCCCGTTACAGAGGTAACGTCATAAGATGGGGCATCATTAAATATCTTTTCACATAATGCAGCCCGTAATGTTTCTGTTGAGTCTTGCGTAGCCTGAGAGGCTGCACGCAAATATAATTTTTGCCCAACACTAGCCTGATAGCCCGCCTCAATAGGTATAACAAAGGTTAGGCCAATAAAGGTATTAACCCCACCCCGCGCAAAGCCAACAGACATAAACTCCGTGCCATCGCCTGTTTTATAGCGAAACAGCATGGTGGCAGGTGTCTGTATAAACCTATTGCGCCCTAGTGCTTGTGTCTGAACAAGCCTAACTTGTTTTGCCCATGAAGGTATTTTGTCAAATACAAATGTGCCCTTAAACTTTGGGAACGTCGCTTGTGTAATAAAACACTGGCTAGAATCATACCCCGAAAATTTATAAGGGTTTGGGTATAGCCCTTGCTCCGCAGGTATGTTTCTCCAACTGCCATCTACATAATCTACAAAACCACCCTTGGTTATATAGGGTGCAGCGTTTTGTACATAAGGCTCTACAAAACTGTTTTGTATGGTGTATTCTGGCGGGATAAAGGTTGTATCTGCAAGCGTAGTCGTCCTGCGCCCAAACTCATCAGATAAAATTACGCCGCATTTATATGTGGCCCCTGGCCTATGCACCTTTGTTGTAAAAGTGTTATACTCATTATTAATGGAGGTAGGTATATACGCATTATTCTCATAAAGGTTAATAACATCCGTTGCATCTACAATCCCTGGCCCATTACCCTCTGGGTCGGCCAATCGTTCTACCTTCCCCGTTACATTAGGCAGGGGGTAGTCTGCAATATAGTTCAGTGCCACCATAGAGTTTTTAACCATCTCTAAAGCGGCTGGCTGTATAGGCACGTTGCCAGAAGGGTCTATTGTATCATCGGTAGGGGATATGCCAAACAAGGCATCGTATTCAATATCCCGAACAAACGATGGCAACGCCGTAGCCGCATCATCTATGGTTACCCTATACGCAATGCGCCAAACACCCGCTATGCCCTGCTTGTACAGAAGCCTTACTGCTACAACATCTCGGCGCGTCATAGCCCCTGAGTTGAATATACGAGCCTTGTCGCGGCTGTCTATATCAGCCTGACACACAAACCCATGAAAGCCCAAAAATATAGGGTCTGACTGTGCCCCCCTAGAGGACACCTCGCCCGTCTCATACTCATACTGCCAAGCAAAGTACACCCCGTACCTTGGTATCTTAGGTAGTTTCTGGTTGGCATTATATGAAAAGTCTTGTGGGTAAGTGATTATGGGCGGGTAGGCAGGCCCAAATTTAGCAAGCGTTATGTCTGCAAACTCTTGTGGTCGGCGGGGGTTGTTGAGCCAGTATTCTACGTTTATGCGTATAGCTTCACTGTCGGGATGCGTGGCTATAAAGTAGCCACTATGCCACCGCACCTGCCAGAACTCTTGGGAGGTATCTTGCCAAGGCAAGAAAGTCTCTTGCATGACCGTTTTGCATACCCCCGCGTCAGAGATAGTAACTAGGCGGGGCACGTTACCCTTGATAGCCATTGTGTATATCTCTGTACCATCAGATAGCACACCATATACCCCAAACACAAAGGTCTCATTAGGCTGGGGCACATCCCCTGTAAGGATAACTTCCTTAGTGCCAAAGTGGGCAGTGAGTATGCCCCCTTGCCCTTCCGACTGAAAGAATTGGCGTGTGCCAGAGGCATCCCGCAGCGTTAAGCTACGGGCGAAGATGTCCGAGTTTATCTCAAATGCCTGTTCGGGGGTGGACTGGTTTCTGCTGGCCATGCTATTCGTTGGGGTGCGTTTGCTTGTAGTATTTGCTCACTCTAGTGTAAAGGTCGTCGCTATCGGCAAGTTTGTCCGAGAACTTCTGCCCTTCGTTGTTTTTCAGGAGGCTGTAGTAGTTCTGGCGTTTCTGGTTCAAATATCCAAGATACCCCTGCGCCAAAATACGCCTATCTTTCTCTTTGAGGTCGTAGGCTACTGAATACTTAGCATCTAGTTTTTTCTTCTTTGCGGCCTCATCTACGGCATCTACAGCATTATGCTCTATAATTTTTACCTCCTCGGCATAGGCTTCGTCTAGGTTATACGGCTCAATGGCATCACGTAGCCCCAAGGTGAAGCCCATAGCGGCCCCAAACATCATGGCATACCGCTTATGTTTTAGCTCCTTATCCTTAGAATCGTATATGGAGAAGGGGTCATATAGGCTAAGGCCGTATTGAATGGCTCTGTCGGCTTTCTTTTCAGTACCCGCCGCCTCAAATAAGAGGGGGTATGTCCTAGAAAATAGAGCCACATCTTCGTTTATGAGGGCATAGGCACACGCCTTAGATATTTCTTTCTCCTTCTCTTTCAGGTCGTCGTACTCGGTACGCTCCCCTGCTTTGCCATACTTGCCTATAGAGGCAGATGCTACCGCGTATGCCATCTGCATTTGTTTTTTGTCAAGGTCTGCGGCGTTTAGGGTTGTGTAGGAAACGAGCGGCGATTCTCTGGCCTTATCCTCCTCGTAGGGGCTAGGCACATAGTTGGCATCAAAGGATTTTTTAAAAAGCCGCGCAAACATATCGTACTCTTGTGTGGCCGCTAGTACAGATGCCGCCGCACGGCCAACCCCTTCTATGCCTTGCTTGGCAGGGGGCATATATTTAGAGTGGAACAGAGACATACTTCTATCTTGGTTATCTTGCACCATCGCATTTATAAGCACAGAGTTTATCTGCTTTAATGTCGGCGATACAATACCATACCATGCATCAGCCGTATTTTTCATGCTCTCCTCCATCATATCGGTAATAGTTTCGCCTTTATCCCCTCGGAAGTAGAGATAGTCTTGATACCTAGAGTATATAAAGTCGGACACGGGTGTCAAGCGCATTAAATCACCAACGGCATTGGGTACTTGGTAGCTTTTTACCTTGCGCGTAGCCCTATCAAATGAGGTAATTACAAACGGGTTTTTGTTGGTTTTGTCTAGCGTTTCATACGCTTTCTTCATCTCATCATCATCCTTTGTCTGCCAGTACCGTATCGCAGCCGTTAATAACTGTGCGGCCTGATACCACATAAAGACATGCAAGAACCTGCCCGTAGTGCGCCATCCAAACTTAGCCGCCAACTTACCTGCCGTTACGGGGAAGGCGGTATTGGTGGTTCCATCTGGCATCAGTTGCCGAGGCATGATAAAGTTGTTTCGGAAGGCATTTATGGTAGTCTTGACGTTCACGGCTTGGTAGCGGGAAAACATCAATAACCCCATTTTCTCGCCTTGGTCTATGAAGTAGGGGGTCTCTAAGTAGTTGCCGTATATGTCGGCAGCAATAGCCCCTATCTGTTGCTCCCTAGCACGGCGTAGCAACGCCCGCCCGCCATCGGTAAGGTATTTACCTGTCTTGGCATCTACGGGGTATGGCGGCTTTTCGCCTGCCTTTGGGGTCTTATAAAACTCGTCGCTGGCTTTCACCCGCTTAACGGTCTCATCAAAGATGGAGTTTATCTGCTTGGCATTAGAAGAATAGTATTGCGTAAGAGGCTTATTTATATCGCCCTCCTTAGCCTCTAACTTGGCAATCGTAGCCATGCGGTAGCCGTTCTCTACAGATGAGTTTATGGCTACAGTAGCCCCATACAACGGTGCGCCTGCTTTCTGCCATAGGTATTTGGCAACCCCCAATAAGACGGTGTTCTTGCCAATGTATTTATCTGTCCTAGACCCCTGCGAAATTTGGATAGGCGATTTCTTAAAGGGTATCTTAATAGATAGCGGCTCTACGTGTGGCAAGTTAAATACCTTGCCCCCAAATGTGAATACCAGATACGGGTCTCGGCTGCTATCTAGCATCTCAACCTCGGTATTAGATGGGGCATTGCCGATTACCTTAGCCCCGAAGTCTGTATTTATAGCCCCCGCCTTACGGGCCTTGGCATACCTGCCCGTAGGGTCTTCATGTGTGCGTATAAACTTCGCAAAGGCAATGGCCTCCTTGCCCACATCCCTAGCCATCGCAAAGACATTGTTACCCCATAGGTTTGTAGCCATCGCACGGGATGAGTTCTCTATGATGTTTTGAGATAGGAAGTTGTAGAATCGGGTAGGGTTAAAGAGTAAGTTCCATGCCGAAGCCCTACGAATGAATTTAACGCCTTTGTAAAATTGCTCCATCGCCTTACTTGGCTTCTCGGAGGCAACTCTATTCATGCGGTCAAATAAAGCCTTCACCTCATTGGGTAGATAGACTGCATCGCCATCTTTGATGGTGAACTCCCGAATTACGGGCACGGCTATCTGGTCTAGCCCCATCTGCGCAAAGGGCGAGTCTATCTCGTAGGGGTCGGTCTTTTCTAGGGAATAGACGGGGTTCTTGCCTGCATCCACAAGGGTATAGCCTTCGGGGGCATTAACCCTCATGTAGTCGTCGGTAAGGCGTTGCATCTCCCGCACATAGGCATCTCTAGCATTTTCTAGTTTGCGGGTCTGCTGCTTTTTAAGGTCTTCGGCTCGCTTGGTTAAGGTCGTAAACTCATCGCTTGCCTTTATGGCATCTACAACCTCTTTATCTTTATTCATCAGGGCTTGGTAGCCCTCAATCTCCGACAATGCTTTAGCCTTGGCTACGGCAGCCTCGTTGGCAGGGCCGAAGTTGCCAAGGGCTGTAGCGTACTCATTTTCTGCTTCTTCGTAGGCTATCTTAGCGAAAACATATTGGGGGGTATAGGCTTTCCTTGAGCCATCCTCCTTGCTATATACTGCAATGCCAGACTTGGGTTTTTCGGACTGGTATTTATTTCCAGCCTTTTTAAGAGATGTTAGTTTCCTCTTTGCCTCCGATACAGCCTTGCGCTTTTCTACAAGCGGGGCTTGCGCTAGGGCTTTATCGTATTGAGATAGAGCATCTTGGTAGGCTTTAGACTGCTTGCGCAGGGTTGCCATTTCTTTTAATAGGGCAATATGCTCTGGGTTATCCCTCACAAGTTCTACTTGCTTGGCCCGTATTAAAGACTGCTTTGCGCTATTTTGGCTGCCTATTTTATTGATGTCAGCTATTTTGGCAGTAATATGATTTATCAGCAGCGTCAAGTTCAAGAAAGCCGAGCTAGTTTTTTTGAAGTTCTCTAGTGCCTCCTTAACATCCATAGTCTTTTGGACATACGGGGCCATCATTTCTATGGCTATCTTACGGCGTTCTACCGCATACGTTAGGGCTGCCACCACATTGCCATCTATCGTACCAAGGCGTATATCGTAGTCGGCATCCGAGCCAGCACGTTCCCTAAAGGCATTATGCTTTAGGGTGGCATTTAAGGATTCGGTATATTTTCTGCCAGCCTTGCCGCCCTCGCCATCTTCATACTTCATAATACTACGGTGGAACCACTCATAGTATTGCTCATTTTCATCTTTTATGTCTGTGATAAAAGACGTGGCTAGGCCGTATTTTACAGCTTCATTGTATAGGTTCTTGAGGTATTGCCTGCGCCACTCTACACGCTCTTTAACAATAGGGCTATCATCTAGCCATGCCTTATACGTGGCAAACTGCTCACGGGCCTGCGCCTCCGACAGAGCCAAGGGCAATAGTTTCTCACGCAACCCATCGGCACCCCTATATTTCTCATCGTATGCCCCCACTACGTCGCTAAGTATAATATAGCGTACCATGTGGTGTATCTGCGGGGCCGTTAGCCCATCCACCAAATCACGGACGTAGTTGGTGCGTGTCTGTATGGCATGTTCAGATAGGGCATCTAGGTCTGCTAATTGCTTATTTAGCAGCCCAAATTTCTTCATGTCCGAGATTTCGGGCCGCTTTGAGAATAGAGCCTTAACGAAGAACTTGTTTGCCTCGCCACGCTCTAGTTGCTCTTTGGTGCGTTTGCGGTTGGTAGCCTCCTCAAATAGGCGGGTTAAGTTAATGTATAGTTCAGGCGTTTTAGCCTCTACATACTTCCCAAACTCGGTATCGTAGGCCAGTTGGGCCTTGGCTAGTTCCTCTTTTGCCTTGTCTATAAGAGACTTTTGCCCACGCTTCTGTGCTTCGGCAAGGGCTGTCTCGGCTTCTTTTTTATCGTCTTGGGCCTTGGACATAGCGGGGCTGTCTTTGAAGGGGCCGCTAGGCTTTTCGGATTCCCCGCTTTCTTCGGCTGTGGTTTCAGTTGTTGCAGAAAACCTTATGTCATTTGGGAAGTAAGCAAACTCATTAAGGTCATTGCCATCCCAAACAACATCTTTAGCTTTTACCTGCATTGATATAACAGGCATATCTTGGCTTTGGTCTGTTTCGTGATACCCATGTTCGGTAGCATAGGTTTTTGACAACGAAACCCAGTCTCCAGCATTTATAGCAGATACACCTTTGGGTACGCTACGGTATATGGTAACAATAGCATCGGGATTGCCTTTGGCCGCTTTTACGGCTTTAACGGACTCTTGATATGATTTCTCAGAAAGGTTTGCATATTGTCCAATGTTCGTGTAGATATCAGAAGGTGAAGACCCTTGAGTAAGGTCATCTAAAGTAGATGAAGTCTCATCTTTGGTTATACGATGCTGAAGTTGGTAATTTTTTTCTTTTATTCCGCTCTCTTTTTTGCCCTTGGGTTCAGATTTTTCTTCTGCCGAAGCAACATTCAAAGCCGACTTATCTAATTCATTAAACAAATCTTGTATATGGATTTCTATATTAGCAATTTTTGAAACTTCAGGTATTTCATCAACCAGTGCACTACCATCTCCCTCAGAATCCAGCAATCTTTGCATATAATAATTAACTTGATTATACATTTTATCTAGTTCATGTGAATACTGTTTAGAAAATTCTCCATATTTTTCTCTTAGTAATTCAGCAAAAATATCTTTTATAAATTTTGTTGTTCTGGAAAACTCGTTGTACTTTACAAGTGTATCAAATGGTATAGAAGAAACATAGTTGCCATTGCTATTTAATCCAAATCTTTTTCTTATTATTTCCTTAATAGATTCTGGGTATTTAAGATTTTTAATTATACCGTTTAATTTTTTCGCCGCAATGTCTATTTCTTTTGCCGATTCTTCATCCTCTTTATAAACCTCTGCTGCAAAATTAGCAAACATAGTGTCAAACTTTTGTTCTAAGGCTGCGTACTCTTGTCGCTCTGCCTTAGATACCTCATACGGTTTATAGCCCTGCTCTCTGCCTTGCATAGCAGCCAGCCTGTACGCTATGTCTTCATATCGTGCATACTCTTTTGCGTCTGCCTCGGATAGCGTTTTAACAAAAGTTGCTAAGTCTGCAAATATTGGGCCTTCTTGTTTCGGCTTTTGGGGGGTAGTGAGAGGTTGGGCAGATTCGGTAGTTGAGGATTGGTCAGCAAGCAAGTTGTCAAACACCTGACGTATCTCTGGCGTTAGTTCTATGTCTATGCTGCTGCCTTTAATGTGCTGGTAGATATTTGTAAGCCACTTGGCAAACATCTTAAATACGTTTTTAAGCGCATCATTTGGGGCTTTGCCTTCCAGTAGGTACTTCTCAAATCCACGAGCAAACTTTTCTTCGGCGGCTGTAGTCCATACCCCGTCTTTAGCACCCGCCCATTTCTTGGCAGTTTCGTAGTCTTTGGCAAACTTAGGCGATGTTTCAGCCATCTTTTCTAGCATCCTACGCCCTATGTGTCCACCTATTTCGTGGGCCAGCGTAGATACATCAGCTCCATCAAATAGGTGTATGGTGGCTTTGTTATCACTAACAAAATCAACAGCCCCTTTAATCTTAGCCCCCTCTTGCTGGAAGGCAATAACAGGGTTACTGATATCTGCTGGTGTTATTTTGGTTTCTAGCCAATCAAAACCGTTGTCGTCGGTTACAATGCTCGCATCTGGGCGCATCTTCACAATCGCCTCGCCCATTTCTTTGTATTTGCTTACAACTGTTTTTTGTTCAGAGGACAGGTTTTCTTCATAATTATCTGCGTTAGATACCGCCTCGTACTCATCTGGCTGTTGGAGTGTTTCCACGCTGCCGCGTCCTTTAACTACATATACATAGTCGTTACCGTATGCATAGATGGCTTGATACCCAAAAAACAAATCTTCTAATGATTCGTCTGAGTAACTGTCTCTTACCATTCTTTCTAATTCACTTTCAATATCACGCCATGCCACGGTTTCGCCATCTTTGGCATTATCAATGGCCTCTTGGAGCAAGTCCTTAGCAACATTTCCCATCCATTCGTCAGGCTCATAAGAGGCGATATCTTCGGCGGTTATGTTTTCTATGTCGGCAAAATGGTTTTTCCCCTCATATTCTATTTGATAAATACGCTTCGTGGCCTCGCTATATATATACTCATAAACATCATAGTTATATACCTCATCTGATGGCGCAACAGTTATGCTGTAGCGGTCTGAATCTACTACGGTCATTCGGGTGCCGCCATAGTCAATAACATCCCCCGCATACAATCGGTCAGAATCACCTTGTTCAATGGTATATGGTGCGCCGTTACCGCCCCCACTCACATACCCCTCTATAACCGCTATGGTGTAGGGAGATGGGAAACGCAGAGTTGTAGCCCCCTCCTCGGCGGCGTGTTTAATGGCCTCTCTGAATAGGCGCAGTTCATGTACCTTCTGAGAAGCAACGAATTGCTTTAGAACCAGTGGGGGCTTCTGAGTTTTTAACTCCTCAACCCGTTTGTTAATATACTCTTGCTCCTTTATCTCAAGGGCAATCTTTTCTTTTTTGTATCTATCATACAAATCATCAGAATACTCTTTGGTTTCCGAGATATAACGTCCATATTCAAGTGAAAAGGATTCTGCTTCTTCTCTTGTTTTGAACTCAAATTGTCTTCGCTCTATATTGCCAGGCTCTACATTAACAGTGAAAACCATACCAGTATTCCGTGTGCGTTCTAGTACGCTCACTTCGGTTCTGGCCAAGCGAGATAATGCAATAGACAATCCATTGGCTTCCTCGTGTTCCCCCTCTTCATAGCCAATAAATGGCTTACGGTTTAGCGGTTTTCTATTTACAATAGTTCCATTCTTGTCATAGAACTCCCAAGCATTGTCTTTAAATGCACTTTTGATTTGAGTGTTTTCTTTGATTTCTTGGGCATATTTTTGGTGAAAAGGCTTCCAAACCTCCCTATTCATGTACTCATCTACTTCATCCTGCGGCACACTAGCAGCAAGCAGTTCTGATGCTTTGTTTTTTTGGAAGTAGTCGCTTTGGGCCTCTGCTAAGTGAAATACGCCCGTGGCCTTGTTAAACCAAGACCTAATATGGCCAAACAAACCTTCGTTTATAGGTGTCCCTAGTGCTGCATTTCTTCGCTCAACCCACCTCTTTACATCTGCCTCGGTTCCAGCCGTACCTACATATTGTTGGATTTCAGCCTGTGTGGCACCCGCAGGCATGGCTTTATCAACAGCCGCATAGGTGTCTGTGCCAGGGATTTGTCTTACCTCCCACTCTTTATCAGATAAGCCAGAAGTGTCAAAGTCCCCGCTAAAGTGCCCTTTTTCGCCGTGATTTATTGGCGAGTTGAAAATGACCGTTTCTGCGTCGCCATAATCTCTTGATGAGCCAAGGTTTTCTCGGCCATAAGTTGCATAAGACTGCGTGCGTATCTTCTCAAGTTTCATAACTTGGATTTCTACGTCAGCCTTGAACTCGTTGAAAGATATACGTTTCTGGCCTTGATACTTGTCGTAGTCAAGGACTTCGTTGATTATATCTCTCTCAATTTGCTTGCCACGGCCTTTAATAAAGTCCTTTATAGATTGGGGAGATACGTTCTGCCCCACCATCTTCTCAAACTGCTGTTCTTTGAATATGGCTAAGGAAACGGTAGAAGTGGGCCGCTTAGGGTCGCTTTCATCTTGGAACAAAACCCCGCCCAGACTTTTAACGTAGGCTATGTCGCCCCGTTTGATGTCTGAAATAAACGTCTCGTAGAAGTTGTTTTTACCTGTCGTCTTGCTCCATACATTAGACATAGCATCAAGAAGGGCCATTTGCCCATCTATTTCTGCCTCTGTCATAGGCTTGCCCGTGCTGCCAGTTTTAGCCGAGCTTACTAGAACGCCGTCTTTACTTAGTTGTTTGAGGGCTTCCCTTGCTTCTTCTCGTCGGTAAGCATTTTGTGGAGACTGTTCAACTCCTGCTCGCTGAGTTGATGCTTCTGTTTGCGATTGCCGAAGTCCAGCATTGGCTGGTTCTTGGTTGCTGGTCTGGGGTAAATTCTCATTTGCTTGAGTGTTTGTTGCTTGCGGTACTACTCCGCTGGCAAGGTTCAAAGATATGTCAGTAGCGTTCGTTGCCTTACCGCCTTTTTGGGCTATGCTAGACTGCCCACGCTTAACCTCTTGGTTCAACAAATCCCCAAAAGATTCTAGCGTTAGGGTTTGTATATCGGCAGGGGATAGGTCTGCCAACTGCTTCGTTTTGCCGAACAGTTTACGCCATGCCTTGCCGATTATCTCCGCCAATTTCTCATACCAACGTGTGCCCACATACGGGGATTGTTGGTTGCCGTAGTGCTTGGCTATAAACTGCGCCAACGCCTCCTCGGCAATATCATCGGCGGTCATAGAGCCATCGGCTATACGTGCCTTATAGAACTCATCATCAGCAACCTCTTGATATAGCGGTGTCTGCCCAACTAAACCCGTAAGTTTAGTATATAGGTCAGGCATCTGCTCTTTCATCAGTTTATTGTGTACGTGCCCTAGTATCTCATGGGCAGGGGTGTCTTTTGTAACCTTGTCGGGGTCTAAGTACACCTTGCCATTATGCACAAACCCATAGACTGTATCGCCATCTTTTAGGGCTATACCTTTCTTGTTGATTACAGCATCCATCTCGCCCTTGTCGGCAATAACCTGCAAGTTGGGGAACGCAGCACGCATAGACTTCGTGAAGTCTTTCATTGCCCGTAATGGCTCATACGCAGGGCTGCTTGCGGGTATATTGCCATAGGCCGATACGGCCTCTTTCTGTGCGGCCACATCCGCATCAGTGGCACGTTGGGCCGTCATAAGTCCCGCCACTTGCTCTGGCGCAAGCGTCAATGTGGCCCCGTTATTATCTGTGATAGATACATTGCCATCGGCATCTATGCCATTAAATACCATGTCGGCATCCATAGCACGAAACACATCCCCCGCCTGCATAGAACCTATATTATCTAGTGCCTCACGTTGCCATTGCAACTCTTGGGGCACTTCGCCCTCTTTTACCTTGCCGCTTTCGGTATCTAAGACATTCTTGTCGGCTATACCTTTTAGGGCTGTAAGGGCATTATCAGCCGCTAGGGCTAACGGGTTCTTGGGTGAGCCATCGTCATTAACGGCAGACTGCTTGGCTTGCGCTATCGCAGCCCCATCTAGGATGTCCGTCAATACTCTGGCATGAGCCTTGGTTAGGCTGCCTGCATGAACGCCTATCAATAAATTCGCCGTAGCAAAGGTGCTGGCCTCATCGCTTTCTTCTTTGGTTAGAGGCCGCAACTCCTCCCCATCTTGCACAAGGGTTAGATTACCTTCCTCATCGGGGCGCAGCCTAGATACTATATCTGTACCTGCCTCTGTCGTTGTAGATAGCCCCGCCAAGTCTTGCGTTGTTATGGGCACATCGTCATGCTCCATAGCATCCTCCAGAACGGCCTTCATTGCCGCACTACGAGACTTGCTAGGCTCGGCATCTATAAGTATGCCGTTGATAGCATCAACCACGCCAGCCCCTTTCTGTGGGCTTGCCTTGGGGGCATTGGGCATGGTGTATGCGCCAGCCATTGAGGCGGCGGTTTGCTCGGTTATGGGGGCTGGGCCTTTGCTTTTAACGGAGTTGATTATAGCAGGTGCCGCAGCAAGCCCTACGCCTAGCGCACCCGCCGCCGCCAACGTCTCTGTATATACTTTTCGGTCTGCCCCGCCGCCTGCATCGGTTTGTGGGGTGCCAGCCTGATAGCTGCCTTGCGTAGCCTCTATACCTGATTGTACTTCTTCGCCAGCAACGTCTTTTGCCAAATTAACAGCAAATTCCTTGGCGAAATTCTTGTTTAGGTATTTTTGTGCAAACTCTTTAAGCCCTGCCTGCCCCTTTTCAGCGACAAGTTGCTTTAGTTTCTTGGCGGCAACCGCCTCTGTTAAGTTCTTTACCAAGAAGCCCTCGCCAAAATATCGCTCAATAGCGGCCTCTGGCACGGCGGCAATAACAGAGATGATAGGGTTTAGTTGCTTACTTTCTAATACCTGCTCATCCGTTGCGGGTATGCCGCCGTTTTCTTGCGTTATCTTGTTCTTTAGTTTGTCGTAGGCGTTTTGCGTATTATCGCCAGACATCTGCACGACATTTGTCGCAAACCCTGCGGCGGGGCCAGCCAGATAGGGGACTATGTAAGGCAGTGAATTTGTTAATTGCCCTGCCACATATCCCGCCGCCGACTTGGCTATTGTGCCTGCCCCCGCACTGGGGTCGGTTACTACGCCGCCAGATTCTAGGGGTACACCACTATTCGCAAAGGCTTGTTGCCCTTTCTCGCTGCCATAATTGGCTAGTTTAGCACCCCCTTCAAATACTTCTTGGGCCTTGCGCTCTAAATATCCTGCCTCAACGCCTTCTTCGCCTTGCCCCGTTGCAGCGTTCCCCATATCTCTAAACGCCTTCATCCCCTGCCCAGCAGCACCGACAAACGTAGATATGCCGCCAATTACGCCCCTAGTTAAATTGATAGCCGCAGACGCAACCAAGTTTGATAGCATACGCGGTGCTTCAAACTGTTTCCCAAAGGCTTTAATTTTTATGGGGTTGTAGCCTGCTGATACCTTAGTCTCGTTAGGGTCTTGCTGCTGCTGAGATACATCAAATATCATCTGCTGCATCTCGTTTTGAGGCCGTTTGCTTGGCCTTTGGTCAGGGTATGTACCCGTATCAATTAGTTGTTTGAAGTTGGGGTCTTTCGTATAAGCATCTTTAAGCGTTTTACGAAATTCGGGTGTTTTTGTAATTTGGTGCAAATCTTTTTCTGTCGGAAAATTCTTTTGAAAATCGCCACCAGCACCAGAAAAGTAATCATATAATTGCCCTAATGTGGCCTTGCCTGCGTAATCTACGTCTCCTGATTTTTTAGGGCGCACGGTAGCCGACAATTCTTGGGCTATATCTTTAGCACGAGAAATAACCTGCGACTCCCTTTGTTGTATGCGATTATCTGCCTCTGCACGCTGCCGCTCGGCAGCCACGGTTTTAGCATCTACTCCCTTGTCAAGCATAGTCGCAAAGGTTTTGTCTTTATCATACACTTTAGATATATGCAAAAGCATACCCTCTGTGTCTTTTGCCTCTACAAAATCCTGATAGGTGGGCACAATATCCTTAAACCCCTTATCACGAGCCAAGTATTCATATACGGGCTGCAAAGAAGGGGCGGTAGGCTGCCCATCATTCGGTACTTGTGGTTCGTTCATTTACGGGTTGTAGTTTTTTAACTTGTCGCTAATAGCCTTTGCCTTAGCAGGGAGGGCTTGTGTTGGCTGTGGCTGTGCGGGGGCAGGTGCCGCCGTGCGTGCTGCTGGCTTAGGTTCTGGATGCGCTTTGACAGGTTCGACTTTAGCAGGGGCGGTTGCAGCTTGCCGTGCGGGGGTTCCATTCCCAATATTGTAATTCCTAAGCATGGTGGCGTGGCCTCCGTTAGCAAGGTGCTTATCCATGTCAGCCATCAACTTTTGCTTCTGCTCTGGCGTAAACAGTCCTTCAACTTCTGGAACTTGGTCTAGTGGCGCATATACAGTCCCAAAAGATTTTATCGGCCTTTCTGACGTAGTTGTATTATTAAAATCACCCATATCGTTTTGCCCTTGGGATTCTGATGTAAATTCTGCAACAGAGTTAATAGAAGGACTTAACGAAACTACCAATGCTCTACGCATCCCATAGGGCGCACCAGTTGCAGGGTTAATCCTACCATAAAAACTCTTGGGTTGCGCAAGTATAGGCTCCCCTGCATTATATGGAACATATTTTGATTCTTTTACCTGCAAGTATTTTTCTTGCGCATATTCTAACACTTTTTTTAGTTCAGGGTCTTTATGCTTATTATATTCTGCACGAGCAGTTTTAGCTTTATTATATGCATCACTAATATCTTTTACATAATTAGGATTGGGCTTTTCGGGAACAGGGCCAGATTCAGGGTCAGCAACATACATAGGGCGAATTGGCCCTACTACAAATTTGGTAGCATTTCTAACATCTATCGGAACCGTTGTAGCCCCCTTAACTGCATATACCGTAGAGTTTATTTGTCCTACCGTTAAATCTTTGCCGCCTGCTGTTCTAGGCACGTAAGCACCTCCGCTTGGGAAAACACGCCTATCAGAGGTAGAGCCTTGCGCAATAGACTTATCATTTACCTTTGTTGGGGTAAGAATGATTTGAGAGTTTTTCTGGGCGGCTGTTTTTCCAGAGCCATTGGGCGGGGTAGGATTGTAGTGGTAACCGTCTTTTACACTACCAGCCCCTAGCTCAACCCCCTTATGGTGCAAAGCAAGTTCAAAAGCATTTGTCTTTATCTCAAGGTCGGTAGGCGTAACACCAGGGTGTTCCGTTTCTAATTCTTTTCTTGACGCTTCGAGGTTAGGCGTTATCATTGCCGCCGCATAATCAGGGTTAGACCTTTCGTAATCTAAAACCCTTTGGGGGTCTATATCGTACCTTTGCCGCCCGTTAGAAGTTCTTTTATAGTAATCAATTACGCGACCATCTTTATCTTTAACTAAACGAGGGAGAAACAATGACAAACTTGATTCTTTAACAGAGCCGTAAGGGCCAACCTTAGAATTTTGTGGCGTGTAGCTAAATGCTGTAAGACCAGGCTTATCCCCGCCTCCTGCCCTATGAGATAGATAAGCGTTAGTTGCATCGGATTCTGTTAAGGAATTTCTGAACGCATCGTGCATCATAGTTGTCTCATCAAAATCTTGCCTTGCGTTGCCTTGCCTATGATGGTCTATTTGAGATTGCAAAAATCTATTTGTGAAAGCGTCAGCATTACCACCATTTTTTTGAATAGCATCGACATAGCCCTTATACAATTCATTAGCTGCATCATCTCTGCTTTGCACACCAGCCAAAGTCATTTGTGCGCTTGCTATCCCCTTGCCATTGATTGTACCTTTAGCAAGCCCTTGTTGCACTTCATTGACAATTCTATCTTGGTGCGGGTTAGAAAGCGTTGCCATTATACCATGATTCCCCTGCGATAGGGTTTTGGCTTGGTCTAGCAACTGCTTATCCGCATCCCCTTGCGCCTTTGCTTGGGCAGCCTTATACCTGTCAGCACTATTCTGGCGTTGCAGCGCAAGCTTAATCAAAGGCGTGGTATCTATAACCGTTGCCTCACCCGTACCATCTCGCCCCAAAGGCACGTAAGTTCCGCTATCCATCGTAGGTAAATATGCTTATACACAAAGATACTACCAACGCCAGCATACCTATCCTTTAACGGCCTTTTGGCCTATTTAGGCTAGGTATTGCCTTTTTGCCCGTGCCTATGTTCTTGTATTTGCCCGTTAAGATAAGCGTTCCCTTATAGCCCCTCTGCTTTTTGATGTACTCCTCGGCAGGCTGTATATCTCTAAACGGTGAAAATATCTTCACCTTCATAAGGCTGCACAGATACTTGTAATACCTTGGCGTGCGGCCATCGTTGTTCTCGGTGCTATACCTTACCAACTCCTCCCCAAATACACGGCTTATCCTGAAAGGGGTTAGGCTAAGGAAATTCAGTTTGACCGTAGGCACTATCTCCCCCGTGTTTACAAGGGTAGGCATAACCTTTGCCAGCCTGCGGCCTGGCTCTACTATCTTCTTGCGGAAGTTAAACCTATCCTTGCGTATCTTATTAAGCACATCATTGGGTGGGAACTTGGTTAGCTTGCGTATCTCTGCCACCGAATACATCGGGAACTCTAACGCCAGCCTGCCAAGGTTGTGCCCCCGCCTGCTCATCTTGACTATGGAAACACTTGCCGCCAAGCTCTTGCGAGAATCTAGCCGCATATCCAAGGTCTGCATAAGCTCACGGCGGGGCGTTTTTCTCTGGTAGCCTGCGGCGGGGTTTAGTTTACGGTATTGCTTGGCATAGAACTCTGGGGGGTGTATGCCATTGTTAAGGATGTCGTCTAAGATATTCTCTAGCCCCCCATCTACAAATGGGAAGCCCCAACGTATAAAGTGCCTAAGCCGATACCTTACGGCAGCCCTATGTTTAGAGTTGCTGTTGGGTAATAGCCGCCATACAACCTCATGCACCCATGCGGCCTGTCCATATAGTTCGGTGAGTTTGTCTATCTTCAAAAAGAAGGGCAGCCGTTCCGTCTTTAGGGTGGCATAGTAGCTATTGAGCATCTTAGCCGCCTTTACGGTGGGGTCATAGAAGGCACTCATTACGGGCCTATGCTTGTATAGCATAGACTGCTCAATGAACATTTGCTGGTAGCCAAATAACTCCCCACAACGTAATTTCTGTGAGGGCTGATGTTGCATTTGTGTTGTCCAGAGCAGGCTAGACAATCCCTCGTCAGAGCATCCCCTATAATCTATGCCGAAGGGCATAGGGTTATGCCGTTTCTCTATAAGCCGATAAAAGGGGCTATCCATTACAAAGTCCCACATGATAGCACGGGGCATATCGGTGGGCAGGTCTCGTATCTTCTCGGCTAGTAGTTTGGCTTCCTCGGCGGCATGGCGCATGGCGGCACTATCCGCAAACCGCTTGAAAGGGCTGCGTCCACACCGCTTGGTGTACGATTGTACGGCGTAATACTGTGTATTGCGGTTACGCATATTACTTGTTTGCCCACATGCCAAACGCCGCATCTATGCGCTTTTGGGCAATTTTTATGTAGTCGGGGTTTAACTCAAAGCCTACATAATTTCTACCGTGTGATTCCGCCACAAGGGCAGTAGTGCCAGCCCCCATGAATGGGTCTAATATAAGCCCCCCTTTAGGGCATCCCGCTTTCACACATGGGATAATCAATTCTTCTGGAAACGTGGCAAAGTGAGCGCCTGAAAAAGAATTTACAGATACGCTCCAAACGCTGCGCTTACTACGCATCCCATATTCTAAATCATATCCCGTCTTGCCATTTCTGGCTTGAGCCAAGCCAGCATACCCGTTATCTTGATTTACACCACTTAGAATTTGCTTACCAAGAGTACCAACCCCCTCACGGTCAATAAGATTTTGTTTGCGGCCTGCTCTGCCAATGCTTGCATTAGCAAGTGGCTCTTTTATGGCTTCATGGTCAAAATAATACCTGCTAGACTTAGACAAGAGGAAGATGTACTCGTGAGATTTTGTGCATCGGTCAGTTACCGATTCTGGCATAGGGTTTGTTTTGTGCCAAATTATGTCTTGACGTAAGTAATACCCATCGTCTTGTAGGGCAAAAGCAAGCCGCCAAGGCACCCCCATAAGGTCTTTTGGTTTTAGCCCTTCGGGAGTATAGCCGCCTTGTATATTACCAGTAACCGTACCAGCATTAGACCCTTGCTTTGATAGCAAGGATGCCTCATGTGCCGTGCCATCAATATTACGCCCCTTGCCTGAGCCAGCATAGCTATCACCCATGTTAAGCCAAAGTGTGCCCTCTGACTTTAACACACGCTTCACTTCTCTGAAAACGGCAACCAAGTTTTGTATATACTCTGGCAGTGTAGGCTCTAAGCCTATTTGCCCATCTACCAAATAGTCTCTCAAGCCAAAGTAAGGAGGGCTAGTAATACAGCAATCCACCGAGTTGTCTGGCATTGCTTTCATGCCTTCAATGCAATCGGCATTGATTATTTTGTTGATATATGATTCTTGCATTGGCATTATTTGTATGCCACAAAATTAACTCCCCCAACCCAATAACAAAGAATTTTCTTTGCTATTTTTCAAAAGTGTACCCAAATTTATCCATATACGACTGCCGTTTCTTCTTAGCCTCTACTACGGTCTCTGCCGTAAATGTGCGCCAGCCATCATCGCATAATAACTTAGCCCAACAGCTAGTCGGCCCTTTCCCCTCAATCAACGCTCCCTGCACGGGGATAAGATGCCCTCGGCGGGTCTTAGATTTTGTCTTTATGACTACGCATATATTCTCGTTGGTGTAGTCTCTTGTATCGCCGTTGATATGGTCTATCTTCTTGCGCTGGTTATTATACAAGTCCTCATTAAAGAGCCGCCATGCCAGCACACAATGTAGCCATTCCTCCTTGGGCTTGCCCTTGGGCATGGATATCTGCCGATAAAACAAGCCTCTAACATCCTCCTGCCAGTCATGTGCCAGCAGGTCATTATGTTCGGGAGAGACTTTGATTACGTTTATCATTTAGTAAATATAAGATGGGAGCAATATATAAATCTAACCCACGTTTCGCATCTTTGTCAGGTGCTACAAGGCTATCTCTTCAAACTGAACCCCACCGTTAAACAACGGGAGCAATTCCTTCTGGAAATGAGGGCGGCTAATATAAATGCGGCGATTAACATTAAGGCTATGGCCTTATCGGGGTGTGGGAAACGCCCCGTTACAGACGTGGAGGTGCTTCAAACATCTTTGGTGAAAGCCAAGGGTAGAAGGCCAGTGAAATGTCAAGATAGTAAATCATCTTATATCCTAGCAATGGGTTAGAGATGTATATCATTCCCTACGCTACACTACCGTCTTGGTGTGTAGGTATAAAATACGTCTAGCAAGTCTTGCAACTTAAACGCTTGCTGCCTAACTACCGCCTTAGACCACTCATTCTCGTACTCATACTGCCTTGCCTGCGTAGGGTCTAGCCGATAGGTGATATACGCCTTACACGCCTGTATAAAATACGGGTGCAAAATAGTCTCTTGCTCATTCGTATGGCATAGCGACAAATACAAGATGCGTATGGTGCAGTCGGGTATCTCTGGCGCAAACCGTATAAGGCCGTTGTCTATTACAAAGAAATTCTTATGCTTGTCGGCCTGTGGCCTCTCAAGCACTTTGTTAGACCAGCCATTATCATTGGGGTAGCCTGTATTGATAACGGCCTGCTCTATGGTAAGTGGGCTAACACCATCGGCTGTGGTACTAGCGGGGACAATGGCTCCTATGCGGGTAGGTGTTTTAGTGCCTACGCTTTCCCATCCACCGCCAGCGATACATACATTCACATCTACCCAATCTACAAAGTCCTCTGGCAACTGCTTCTGCCGACTTAGGGGCATATCAAACTGCACCTGCTTAACCACCCCCGCAGCATCTAGGGCCATACGGCGCACAAAGTCATACCCATCCAAGAGCATCTTAACCTCTTTCTGCTGTGCTGCCCCTTCTTGTATTTGGATTTCGTTTACGATGTCCGTGAGCCGTTTGCCTACCATGATTATTCAGGTGTTTGGTCAGGGGTGAAGTCTATATTGTTTTTCTTGGCAAAGGCTTGTAGGCACATAGACAGAGCCTCTACCTCTATGCCCTCATCCGTTGCTTGCGCTACGGGTATGCGTACCGACAAGGCCGTAGGCAGGGGGCCGCAGCCATCTACATACACCCGACCCGATTCTTGCCATACAAACGGGGCCGCAAACTGATTTTTAATGCGCCGTAAAGAGGCAGCATCTTGTGGCTTGACGACCATGCAGTCGCGCACTTGCGCCCCCGCCCGAACGGCATAGGCGGCATCTAAGTTGCGGCCAGCAGGAAGCCATATTGTTTGCTCAGGCAATACTACATAACTACCCGTTACATCTGTGGCTACCTTAATAGGGCCAAGGGTAACGAGCATAGAGGCTGGCGACTCAAGCGTTTGCTTCATGCCATCGGCTCTATTTACTTGGGCGGCTTGGTTGGCCCTGTCTAGGGCTAACTTCGCTATGCACTGCTGTATGTATAGGCGCAACTCCCTGCGGGAATAGCGTGTGTCGGCGGGTATATCGCCCCCCTCCAGCAGCCTATGGGCTTGCTCTGCCAATATGTCTAAACGGGCATCTTCCATCTTAGGTTAGTGCGGCTTGGGCTACGGCAGCAGCCAGTGGGAAATCACGTACAGATATACCTAGTGTTTTGCAAGCAGTAGATAGTAAGAAAGGTCTAGCCTCCTCTGTCCACAATAGGGTGTCTATGCTAGGGGATAGCTTATAGGGCTTGGTATCATCAAAGGTAAACACCACGTCGGTATAGCCTTTAATGTAGATACCCTGCACTTGCGTAGGGGCTGGCGATACCTGCCACTGATTGTTCCCCATGATACACAAGGATGGATATGCCTCTGTGGGGCCAACTAACAGGGTAGAGGAAGTATCTCTATACCCCTTTTGCGTTAGGTTTATGGTGTCGCATAGGGATGTTTTACCAGAGGCATAGGTAGCCATCAAGTAATCTAGGCGGGTAACATCATCGCCCACGATGGTGAAGTTGCCTGTTCCAGAAGCGGGAATGGGGCCAAATGGCACGTAGAAGGGAGCTAACAGTTTAGACGTAAAGGCCCCGTCCCGCATTTCAGGGGGCTGCATTGCGCCCTTTTGTCTGCTCCTAACCCCATATACAAGGTCATTGAGTAGTTGCGACTGAGCATTTCTGATTGCCATTGTAATATCATTGGCATCAAAACTCTGCTCAGTACGCCCTACCTGCCCGTATATGTCAGCAACTAAGGAAATTACATCCATACACTAAATGTACGAAGTTCCCCTTGGCTTAGTCGTTAGTTTCAAACTCGCTATCTTTTAGCTTCTTTTTCTTAGGCTGAGGTCGGGCGGCGGCGGCGGTACGCCTCTCGCCGTGCGTAAGTTTTTCTTCGCTAGTTATGGCACTTTTCTCAGTCTCTTTCAAGAAAGCCTCTAGCCCACCTGCGGCTATGGTTGTAAGGGCTTCTTTGGCGGCCTTCTCAATAATCTTTCTTTCGGCGGCAAAGTCCTCATCTTCTATGGCCTCTAGTTCGGCTGATAGGGCAGTGGCTTTCTGTATGTTGGCATACTTAGTTGTCCACGTCTTATCACGGTCTTTGTCCTCGGCGGCTACGGGCGTTATGGCGGCACGCATACACTGCTGAAACAACTCCTGCTTGGCTACATACAACTGCCACTTGCGGGTGCTAGAGAATATAAAGGCCGCTAGAGCCAAAGAGACATATTCTTCTTGGCTTAACTCTATAAGGCTATTTTGTAGGTCTGGGTCGGTGATGTTGGCCCGTTTAAGAGCTTCTTTTTTGCGCTTGCTTAAATCCCGTTCATTTTTGATGGGAGATTCTAGGCTATACACAAAAGGCATATAGGCGCATATCTGCGGCCCCGCCGCCTCACCTATTGGCAGCGTTAATAAATGGTCTATGCACTCCTGAAATTTTGACTTGTCCATTGCTAGAATAGACCGTAAGAAGCACTTTTTTCTGCCTTCTTGGCCTTCGGTAAAGATAGCCCCTTTATTTCAGCCACAATCTTTGCCGCCGCATCTTTAATTGTAGGGGCATCTAATGTATGCACCCCGCCCCTTTTGATGCGGATATTATGCCCCTCAAACCCCGCCGCCGTAAAGTTGTGGTCTATGAGGGCTGGCTTTAAGGTAACATACTCGGCGGGCGTATCTACCACCTTGCCCCCCACCATCGTATGCCCCCCACTACGGAACACCATAAAATACATGCCTGAATACACCTCAATGGTGTGCTTGCTGGTAGCGTATGGGTTGTTTGTTTGTATCGCGTTCTTTATATTGAACGCATGGGTAAGCACGGCCCGTAGCCGTGCGTGTACCGCATGGTCTATCTCCTTACGCAATAGGGCTATTTGCTCTTTGGCCCATTTGTTGGGGTCATGGGCTTGTGCTGCTGGTACGTTAGCCAAGAACATCGCCTCTTGGGGGATTTGATTACCCGCGAGGTAGGCTTCATATTTTTGAAAAGGGACATCCATTAGGGTTGGCTAGGCGGCGGCTGCTGATTTTTGTTGCTAAGGTATCTATCAAAGCCCGTTAATCCAAATAAAGAAGAGATAAAAGCGACCAAAGTCCATAAAACCTCGGAGAAATGCTCCCACGCAAACACATTGTCTTTGTATAGTTTGTAGCAGAAGATGGCTATAACCAACTGCGCCCATGCCGAAAACGAGAAGGCGGTCATGCGCTTGCCTGACCACTGCCCATCAAGGTTTGTTAAGGTAGTTCTGAGAATAGTAAATAAGCGCATACGGCAAATATGGCGCATTTACAGAGGGTTCGCGGGTATATACATACAAAAGGCGGCTACTGCCGCCCTATGTACAAAACTATCTAAACCATGAAAAACTATGCAAAACAATTAACTATGTCCTATGATTCTATTTGAGGCTCATCTTCGGCCTCATCATCTTCGTCCGTCAATAAATCTTCGTTGTCAAGATACACAAGTTTTATTTCGGCATCGGCTAACCGTTCCGAGTGGTTCTCTAAGCGGGATTCTATCTGGTCTAGCCGCGCCTCATCGCTGGCAATAGCCCTCTCGTCTTTAGTAGCACGCCTATCCATGATAACTAGGTCTATGGTCATGCTCAAAACTTGCATACACAAAACAACCTCGGTATTCCAAGGGATAGCAGTCGGCCCTAGTATGTGGGCCAGCAGATATAGTGTTACACATATATCCCACCAGAACGATACAAATTTTATCATGGCACAAATATAACTAATTGGTAAGTATTTGCATCAAGCCCCGATAGTCTAATTCATTTTTTTTGCGGGATGGGCCTATGGCTACCATAGCCTCTAGTGCCTGCCCCGCCGCCATCACATCATCAAAGTGTGTTCTTTCCTCAAATGTAAACGACATAAGGCTTTCTACAAACGGCGGGAAGGGTATGCGCCAGATTTCCTCTATAATGTCATACGGCAACGGGCATAGGATAGGGTCATTGCCATCAATAAACCTATCTATAAGCCCTATCTTACCTTGTATAACCTTGCCCGTTGTGTTGCTGGTGCCAGCCTCGGCAGCGTTTTCTACAGAGTATTTGCCTGTTAATTCATAAGCAGTATAATAGTAGTCTTGGTAACCCCTTTCATTAAAATAATCTTGCATACCCGTCAAGTTTGCTTCGGGGTTTATCTTAAACCCGTACACATGGCAGGCCATAATGCAGTCTTCAAAGTATTCTTGCAAGGAACTAGGGCGGTGGTCATAATACAAGAACCAACATGGCCCTGATGGTATCTTCTGCCCCGCCAACAATTCACTAGTAGGCTGGTAGGGCATAACCCCTATAAGCCCACCACGGGAGCCTGTCGTTCTTGACTGCGATTTTTTAAAGGGGTCGGCCCCCAAGAACCCATATACGGGCGTAGAGGGTGCCCACCGTATTACAGACGTTGAAAAGGTTGTCTGCACGTTGCCAAATTTCTTGGCTTGTGCGTTTAAGTCCTCTGGCAGCCAAGATACCCAAAATCTACCCTCTGGGTCGTCCACCCATTTGATTTCTGTTTTGGTTTCATTCTTCCAAGCAAAGTGCCCCCGCCTAGCCAAATCTTTATGGTAGTCTAACTTGGCAAGAACCTGCTGCAACACCGCCAAGTTAAACTCACTTTTACCATTGGCAAGCCCAAAGATTTCGCTTTCACTAGAGGGGTACTTGCGCATATATGCCGCTATCTTAGAGGCATTGCCTTTGAAGGAGGCTATGTGGGCATCCCGATATTTCTTAGCCCCCCAGCCCCTCTCGTATATGCTAGATTGCTTTTTAAATCTTTCTAGCAAATACTCTTTCTGGATGGCTGTAGGCTCGATAATAATGGATTCGCCATACGGCCCGATAAAGCCCTCTTGCCCATCCCATGTAGGCATGAATATCCGTATAAACCTATTTGCCGATGGGAAGTGCGTATTTTTTACATCGTCTTCTTTATAGAATGGTTCGGCCTCATTCCATAGGATGCGGAAGTTCTGTAGGCTACCGCCTACTTCATCTACCGTAGTGAATATGGCCCCCATGCCCTGACGGGCGGGGCCAAGCATCATGGTCTCTGATACAACCTCTATAACTTCGTTGATATTCCCTGGAGACCCTAACTTACCTGCCTCATCAAAATACCAGATGCGCAGCTTCTCGCCATCAAGTGCGTGGGCTGTTGAGGGGGCATAGACAACCTTGCTTTCTAAATGCGGGAAAATTAACTCTTTGCCAGGAGAACGGCCCTGCTCAGAGTTAGAAGATGGGCGCAGCCACCAAGGCATCTTACGGTGGCTTCTATTTATGCGCCCAAAGTTCCGCTTGGCAGTACGCTCGGTATTACCTTGCAAGCCGCCTACGGTGGACTTGTGCAAAGATATTTCCCGATATACTAGAGACAGGGCTTGATAGGTAGCTCCTTCACGGCGGGGCTTACATTTTATCACCCCTAAACAAAAGGGGTCTAGTTTAGCCATGCGCCAGACCGACCAAAAGCGGCGGTCTCGGTCGCGGTATTCTTTCAGCCCCACATCCATAGGGAAGTAGGACAGTTCGTAATAGTGTTCCCCTGTTATGTAGGTGATGGTGTCGTATATGTATATGAATATCCCGTTTTCTATGCGGTTGTATTCTTTGGTCATGTATTCTTTTTGCTGGCTAGAAAGGGCTACGGCCCCATCGGAGTTGTATTGGGGCGCATCCATGTAGGCTGGCTGCGTGGGCACCCGCCATTTGCGCTCGTTTAGGGGCTTGTCGTAGTTGATTATATCGCTATTGGATGGTATGGGTGGCGATACAGATAGGTAGCCACGTATCCACTCGTATATGCGGTTGTTCTCTATCCACCGTTGGCCTTCATCCCCTGGCAACAATTCTTTTTTAGAGGGGTTGTATATAATTCTCATAACTACAAAATAAGGCTATGAGGATAGGGTTGTTTTGCTCTTGGCAAAAAGGGGATACTGGTTATTTCATATCTTTGTTGTGCGGCAATCAATCGCATAACACTCCTTTTTTATGAAACTGGAAGCAGTCATTGTCTGTATAGATTTTGCAGACATTTTAAGCCATACACTCCCCTACACAAAAACGCAGTTTGATAGGTTAGTCGTTGTTACGGACACCCAAGACAAAGACACCAAAAGAGTTTGCGAAATTCACAATGTAAAATGCGTTCAGACCAATGCGTTTTACGCTAATGGAGAAACAGTGGCAAATAAGGCTGCTGGCATAAATGAAGGCTTAAAGGCTTTGGCCCTTGATGGGTGGGTTGTTCAGTTGGATGCCGACATCTATTTGCCTGCTGTTACAAAAAGCCTAATAAAAACATTGTCTCCTAATCTTGATAAGACTAAGTTATATGGGATAGATAGGTTTATGTGCGATTCTTGGGAAGAATGGTATGCGTTCTTGCACAAAGAATACAGATTGCTTTACAAAGAATGGGTATATGTTGATATGTCTTTATTCCCTGTGGGCGACAGAATGGTTCAATACAAAGGCGATGGTTGGTGGAACATCGGATTTTTCCAAATGTGGTGTCCAAAAGAATCAGGCATCTATGACTATCCTGTGGAAATGGAGGGGTACAACCGAACTGATGTAATCCACCAGCATCGTTGGCCTAGACACAAAAAAGAGCTTTTGCCAGATATTGTTTGCATACACATCACAAGCAAAAAGCACGAGAAGGGGCAAAATTGGAAAGGGCGAGGCACACCTCCGTTTGGCCCACAAAATTACGAATTAGGAGAATCAATTAAAAGAAAACAGAGTTTTATTGATTGGCTGTTTTGGTGGAGGCACAAGCATCACAAGCATGAACATCATCAATCATAACAAATTTCGTTCGATTATTTGCGCAATCTATTTGGGGTATATTATATTTGTGTCGTAAATTAAATACATTATAGGCGTAAATACCTTTAATGGTGTATATATAGCAACATTACCTAAGTATAACGCTCCAAACGCCCCTACTCTACGCAAATAATATTGCGCTCATCCACAATGGCCGTGCCATCTTCACAGACCGTCTGATACATACGGAAAACAAGTGCTTGCTTGCCCTCCAGAGACTTTAGGTGGTCGGGCGTTTTTACTATTGTGCAAGATTGCGCATCGGGGTTTTCTTGCCACTTGGCCTGCGCTATAAAGCTCGGCTTTATAGGTGTGTCTATGGGCTGTATTTGTACGGTGCTAGGGTGTAGGTATCTATCAATCATACCACAAAGGTAATCCTATTGCTTGACTTTTATAGGCGGCATGTAAAGCTATGGCTTGACACGGTTTTCTATATACATCCTAAGATTATTATGGGCGTTATCTATGGCTTTGCGCATGTGAGTGTGGCTAACGCCATACTCGTCGGCTAGCGCATCTATGCTTGCCTTGCTATGCTGCTGCTTACGCAGCAATAACCCATCGGCTGTGGTGGCATAGAACTTGCGTTTGAGGTTGTTTACCGCTTGCTCATCTATGGCAGGAGGCCGTTTATCTGCTTTCTTCCAGCCAATAGCTATTAGAAAGTCTCTGGTATCGGTTACCCTATGGTTGTCGGCGGAGACACATAAGTAGGTTACGGTTTTATCTATCCCATCAATGTGTATGCTATGTATTTCTATTAGGTGGCTGCCGTAGGTCAGCTTGGCCTTGGCTGGCAGTATTTCGGCCATCTCCGTTTCATATAGGGCCATGTGCCCCATGTCGGCCTCCCGACAAAAAACAAAAACTGATTTCATAGGCTAGTTGGCGCAAGATGTCAAGAAGCCGCCAATGCGTACTTCTTGCTCGTATTCAAATACAAAGTACCCCCTATACAGCCCTACGTGCATTAGGATGGCTATCTTTTCAAGATTTTGGGCGTGGGTGCCATGAAACACAAACGTATTGGGAAAATACTTGCGCACGTTTTTAGCGGTAGCAACCATGCCATAAAGATAGCAACCATGCTTAGGCTATGGCTTGTTTTTCTAAGAAGATGATGGCTTGGGCACGTGCTTTGTCTTTAGTTGTCTGCGCTGGCCCAATGGGCTTATTGTTGTGGAGGACTAGGTGCCCGTGAGGATGCGGAAGAATCCGTATGCCTACACGGGCAAAGTCCATGTTTAACTTATGAAGCAGTTTTTTCTTCATTGGACTGGCACAAGGTCTTCTTCTAAAGCGGGGCCACCGCTCTCTAATACAGGTGTAAGAGACCTGGTGCCTTCGGGGTTAGACAGCAGCCAATCAATAATATCGTTGGCACGTTTCTCTGGCCTATCAACGTTTTGTTCGGTGGCTTTGTCATAGGCCCACACTCTAAGGCTTATGAGTTGTTCGTTGGGTACGGGAATCATAATTGCTGTTTATGGGTGGTCGTGGACATGGAAACACATTTAGCCCCATTTTTAAGCAGTTGTTGTTTCTGCTCGGTGGTTATGGGGGTTAGGTTACGTTGGCGCGGTGGGGCATAGCACTTTTCAAGCGGGGCATGGTAGCCCTCAACAATAGCGCGTTCACGCTTGTTGTATATGGGCACCCATGTTTTACCTCTACGCTTGTAAACTGGCATGGCTATTGGGTGGGAACAGTTGGTCTTCTGTAAGAGTTTATTTTGCGTGGAACACAGACTCTATCTCTTCTGTAAATGGAATCTGTGTCTTGTTTTCTTTTAGCCCTTCTAAAACCGTATCATACGCCTCTTGTGGGCTAGAGAACTGTTTAAGCCTAATCCCAAAAGATACAGACGGTTTTTCTATATCAACAGGGATAAGCAAATATAACCCATCAGAGTGTGCTTGCTGAACAATTTTTAGGTTGTTCAACGACAAAACCTCTAATTCTTTTGCTGTTAAAGGCTTGTTCATTGCTATTCGGGCTTGTCAAGGGTGGAGATGGTTAAACGCTGGTGCGATGGCTCAAGCACATCTATGCTGCTTATGGAAATAAGATTAAACTCATACCAATAGCCAGCCTCATCAAGTTCTTTTTCTATGGCGGTTTGTAGTTCTGGCGTACATATACGGTAGCCATCTGCATCTACAGTAGCAAGACCATAGTCGTCGGCTATGTTAGCAATCTCTATCTCTGCTATGCCAAATATGCTATTAAGAGCATCGGCTACTTGATACTCTAGCAGCGTTACAATAGATTGTACGGCATTATTTAGCGACAGAAAGCCGCTTAGGTCGTCTTGGATTTCTTTGGCAGTAAACATAGGCGTTATTGCTGGTTGTTTGGGTCGGCTGTGTCGTTGTCTATTTTTTCAAGCAGCATTTTGGCTAGCGTAAAACTAGCAGATACTATCTCTTTTTTGCGGCAATCACCACCCTCTCGCATTACATGCTGTGCGTAAATAGAATCACTTGCCAATATGCCTTGCATAGCACTGGTGGCAATAGCCTCTAGGCGTTCTGCTGTTGTTTTATTGTGCATGGCTATGAGGGGATAGCGTCTAAGTCTTTACTTAGAAGACATGGTATGCAAGAATATTCGGGCAGGCTTTCTGCAAGAATTACATGAACACCCATAAAGCCGACCCTTTCTGGGTCTGTGTTAGTGGGCTGCATTGACCTTACCCAATCATATAATTTAGGGCTAACGGCTACTGCGTTGTGAAAAGACAACACAGCCTCATTACATGCCGTTGTTAGCATCTGCATTAGAGCAGACTCTTTGAAGGTGTTGGTTTCCATAATTTATGATTCGAAGGGAGAGCCTTGTAGCACTTGACAAAGGTACAACACTTTTTATTATCGCAACAACTAATTTGGAAAAAAAAAGATGTACGCAGATTTGGAAATAACCTTAGGTATGTATTATCTTTGTTGCAGTAGTGGACGGAATACTCCGTATGCCATCTTATAGTGCATCCCAGATACTACTACACTTGCCTACATAACACGTGGCTTGGTTCAGGTCAATGCGCCCAGTGTTATACAGTAATGAAACAAGGTTCAAATCCTTTACCTTCATACTTCGGTTCCCCCACATTACTACCCATGCACGGTCATACTAAACCATACAGTATGATTAGCATAGATTAAAATATTTAAGTATTTTAACAGGGGGGGAATATAACTATATCCTAGCCATATCCTCTCTCTACCCGCATACGCTCCCCAATAGCGCATACCTTTCCCTATATACAATAGGCGGTGAGGCAAGCGCCAACAGCGCGGAGCCAAACCCGCCGATACCTATAACCTAGCAGCGGTATATTACCACAGACACACCGAATACGGCGCTTAATTGTACGCTACGCTACAATACGCGCCAAAACATACAAACTACCAGCACGCACGCTTGTGTACGCGCAGGGCGCTACCACCGCGCGCTAATCACAAAAAAAACACTACTAAGCTAGGTTGTAGGCAAGCGCTACAAGCGCGTAGCCGTATAACAACCGAAGCGGTCTAAAACCTACACGGCTTAACCACCCTGCTACAAAGTACGCGTACATTCCTACAGAATGCAGCTTGTTTCCCACCGAGGCTAACAAATACGGAGCCGTAGCAAATACCCGTCAATATGAAACGAAAGCAGTACATATAGCAGCGTAAAGCATACGTGCAGACAGAATGTTATTCGTAGCAGCAAACTCAGAGTGGCAGGAGGGTTTACCGTAGCGCATAGTCAGAATGGGCGGAGTAACATATATACACCCCCGCCTGCCGAGCAATCCCCCGACGGAAAGGGTGTGAGGGGGTGGGGTCGGGGTGTAATAGGCGGGGCAACGGGTGCAGGGCTTACGCTTACCGCGTATCCCTTGCCCTTAAGAGCAAAGGGGCGGGGTGCATGTATCCAAGAGTCGGGGTGCATGTATCCAAATAGATACAGTCCGACGATGGTTGTATCTAAATAGATACATTCTATGGGTGTACTTAACATAATGAAGGCTCCTACGTTTGGCTGTACGGATTTAGGTAGGGCTATGGTACGTACGTTTCAAGGAAACGGGCTTCGTTATGTTAAATAGGATAGAGAGGGGTGAGGGAAAGGGGGAGAGAGAGGCGAAAGAGTAGGACTCCCATAACTAGTCTATCTGCTAACTATCTCCTACTATCGTATATGTTACCCGTATCGGCTAGCCTATGGAGATACTTACCCCATACATATATCCGCATCTAAGGGCTACCTATGCGGTCTGGGTGCCTTGTAAGAGTTGGGGCCGTTCAGTTTGATTTATGGCATAGTGCCTATTTGGCAGTGGTATGTGTTGGGCTGTGGTGGCAGTTTGTTAGTAGAATGTATGTACGTTATTCTGTACATGTTTAGGTAGGCATGATATACAACGGTTTGGGTGTATGTAATAGAGTTTCGTTGTATCTATAAATAAATTAACCTATGTAAGTTACGCGTAAGTTTTTCGCTGTTATTTAAGTATTTGCGTAAAACGGGCGTTCTATATTTGAAGTATCAAACAGGGTGGCAATGGTGCTACCCTATTATCATCTTCAACATGAAAAATTTTTGGTTCGCTGTTACGCACGCTGGCTACTCTGACGCTTGGGGCAAATGGGGTGTTTGGTTTTGTATAGAACACATACAAGCTACGTCTAAGGTACTAGCCGTCGCTGCTGTTGTAGAACGGCTGGCCTGTGCTGGGTACAATGTGCAAACAATTAAAACGCGTCACGTTAATCAATAAACCCTCTAACCATCTAACCAACATGACAAAAGCACAGTTTGACATAAGCACAGAAAAGGTAAGGACTTTTGGTGGCTTATCTTGTATCATTTGTCGCACTACCTACAAATGTGTAGAGTACAAACAGGCATACGCCTATTGTGGTCTAAGAGAGGCCCGTTCTAAGTTCCGCGCCTATGTACTTGCAGAAGATGCCAAATGTATTTGGAACGAACCCGTAACCGTCTAACCCTCAACCCAACACCAACACGAACATGACAACGATTGAAACACCTACACAATACCCCTTGCTTGAAGCTAAGAGATGGAAACATCCCGATAGCTACATGGGAGAGCAATATGATAATTGCTTTGTAATGTATAGCAGAACCGGTGATAGCGGCATACTGCTAAACAGTAACTACGAAACAATTTTAGACCGTTTAGGTATAACTACGACGGAAACAGATACAGAATTTACAGCCTGTTTTGGCCATTGGGCGTGCGGGCATGTAGATGCTATCCTAATACGTGAAGATAGCCCAAAGTTGGCAGAATGTGAAGCCATCTTGTCAGAAATAGAAGACTATCCAAGTTTGGATGAAGATGACTATTTTGAACGTGAAATTGAAGAGATGCACGAAGCATGGGCGCAAATGGATAGGCGCGAACGGCTGCAAATTATACGTTCAGGCATAATCAAGTATAGCTATTTAGACTATTTACAAGGTGCTGACTGGCATACCATGTACCCCGAATGGGCCTATGAAACCATACAAAACTATGTAAACTACTAACAGCCCACCCAGCGCACACAAGCCATAGGGCTTACACGGTTCGTTACCGTATGTGCGCTCAGAGCAATGCCGCTCTATTTTAACACTTTTACCAATGAATAACGACCGAATGTACAGTAAGGCGGTTAGTCTTTTTGCAGGCTCTTACACCCGCAGCAAGAATAACGCAAGTGCAATCAAAATGCTATCTCAATCGCGCAACCTGTTTCTAAGGTTACAAGATGTCGGATACATTCACCCTAACCCAGACTACCAAACGCCATGGGATATGGCCAGAGCTTGCCACAGGTTAATAAACAACCGTCTAACCGCCTAACACTTTACACCTTTTCACCCCTTACCCTTACCCGCCCGCCCGTGCGAAAATACGGGCCTATGTTATGAGAACATTACAAGAGATTAAATGGGCTAACAAGCTAATCGGGCACCACTTTTTTGACAAAGGTGCGCTGCGCTTTTTTGCCTCGCGTTTCAGTGAAAAAACATTTGCAGGCTCAGAAGGCTCAACGCTGTTTGTGTCTTCTGAAAAATGCACATTTGGCGAAGGCCATACACGCAAATACAGCCTGCGCAGGTCTCTGCATAGCGGGGCTATTGATACCGAAGGTGAGTTCCAAGCCTACACCGACATAGGCACAGCCCTATACCATGCAGCGCGTATAAGCAAAGAGGAAACGGCCTTAATACTCGCCTAAACCCATGCGCACCCTATCCACCCTTTTACTAATAGCCTGCCTAGTGTGGGCTATACATTCAAACCGCCACCTTTTCACCACCAAACCCGCCGCGCAAGTGGCAACCCGATAAGATGAGAACTATTGAAACAACCGCCTATATGTTTGCCGAGCTTTCAGAAGAGGCAAAACAAAAAGCTATTGAGCAGCACCGCTATTTTAACGTAGAATACGGCGAATGGTGGGACTCAGTATATGAAGGGTTCAGAGAAACGCTCAAAGAATACGGCTATTTTGAGCCCTCAGATATTCTTTTTTCTGGCTTCAATTCGCAAGGGGACGGGGCGTGCTTTGAGGGCACTTTTGACCTAAAAAAATGGGTTGAAGACAACTATAAAGGCACCCGCTTTGCTAAGATATGCGAAGCATACGCAAGAAACAAGGTAGGCATAGCCAAAAACCTATGGTTTAATCAATACTGCCACGAAAGAACGCGCTATATAGACGCTGGAGATGTTTTTGAAGACCTGAAAGACGGCATGCCATACGGGCACTGGCCAAACCTAGAAGCGTATTTGTATGCCATTTGCGATAAGATAGCAGATGAGGCAACCCAAGAATATCGCACCCTTTGCAAGCAACTGTATAAAGACCTAAAAGCCGCATACGAAGACCTTACAAGCGACGAGGCCGTATCTGAGTCTTTAGAAGCCAACGAGTACGAATTTACAGAGAACGGCGAACAAATCTAAACCCCAGCCCAACCCCTACCAAGCATGAACACTCAAAAATTCACTGTGAAATTCACTGTGAAATTCACAAAAAGTGTATTTTCAGATAGCTATGAACATAGCTTCACAAATGAAAAGGACGCAAAAGATAGGGCTAAACAATTAGCCAATAAAGGTTATAAAGTTCTACTAATTATGCCAGATGGCTCAGATAGGCAATACTACAAATAGACTAACCCAAGCGCACACAAGCCGTAGGGCTTACCTAGTTCGCTGCTAGATGTGCGCTCAGAGCAATACCGCTCTATTTTAACACCTTTAAAAATGACAACTTGCCACAACCAAACCGTAAACGGCTTGCATGAAGATGCAAATTTTTACCAAAAATTCATGCGCAACCATAACGGTAATTTAGCACAGTACGGCTATGCAGATATTGCCGCCTTTCGCACCCATGCAGCCAAATTACTAGCCGAGGGGCAGAGCCTTAACGCATGGGGGTTGCAAGGGAATGGGCATATACATGCCCTTTACAACCCGCCTGTTAATGGCTGGAGTGGCTTACAGACAGGTAAGCAGGCAGCCCTACGTGCCGCAACCGTAGCCAACCAACTAGCCCACGTTTAACCCACCCTACCACCATGCAAACACATACGCAAGCCGATAGAAAAGCGGCCCTATTAGACCAGATGGCAAACATTATATCGGATAACACCGATAAGCCCTACACCGTTTACAAAGACTTAGTAAGTGGCGTAGGCAAGCCCATAGCAACGCAAATTTTCTCAGACCTATCAACCAGAGGGGGGATTGTGGGCAAAATTTCCTCTATGCTTTTCAGACACGCAAAGCGAACCACCTAACACCCCGTAACCATGAACACAGACAATACCACCGACCTAGCCGTTAAACGCGGCCAATGGGTATGCGAGATACCCCACAAGTCCGCACCCTTTGCCTATCAGTCTAGGATAGCGCAAACAGATGCAGACCTAAGAGACCTACATAGTTACCAAGTATTTGACAGCCTAGAGGAGTTGCAGGCATGGGCAGCCGATTACCGAGGCCACCAGTACCCAGCCGTGCAGACAGCCGTATTACTAGCTTTTTAATAACCCACCATGTAATATCCGCGTAAGTAATTACGCATATTTCAATCAACGCCGCCATACGGCCCTATACCTTTGTACTACCAAACGGGACAACAACATGAAAACGCTTCGCAGCTCATCTTCTAACAAATTAGCCTCACTTGGTTCTATCTGGGGCGCAACTGTTTTCTTTTATGACAAAAACGGCAAAGAAGTTTGTCGTGCCATGTCTACGCCAAACATCAAAGCGGCGGTTATGAAAAAGCTAGGCAAAAAAATTGCTTATGCCAACTGCTCTACTTGGGGCAGGCTAACCTATGCTACCTTGATGGAAGAAGATGGCAACCGCTATATGTGTCAAGAAGATATTGATAAACTTTTTTCCCAAGTTGCTTTCCCTAAAAAATAACCCCTACCTTGCGGTGTACAGGCAACCGCTTTTTACCTTTTAACACCACCCCTTAACGCATGGAAACACTAAAAGACTTAGAGAAATACCCGCCCTTGGCTATGCGCGTGAGCGCATACGGGCAAGCAGTAATATGGGCAGGCCCCTTGCCAGAAGGCTCTAAGTGGTGGGCAAATACACTATTTGGCACGTATGGCAGCATTGCCTATACCAAGGCCCATGTATATGTTTCATACGGAACCATTTGGCACCGATACCAGCGCAAGACCTTTGAAAAGGCTGTAAGGTCTTTGCTAAAAGAGGGCACCCGTGAGCCAAGATACATGGATATACGAGATAACGGCGGCCAAACCATAGACCTCTATACTGTATGGTTCACAGGCCGCTATGCAGGCCGTGAACGTAACACCACAGAGTATGTGGCTATGTCGGCGACACCATTTGCTCCACATGGTTTTTGCCAACACGGGGAGATAAGCACATCTCAATACCCCAAGCAAGGTAAAAAAATATCTTTTGACGACTTGCCCGACGACTGCAAAAATGTAGCCCTTTGGGACTACCTATGCACTTGGGGCTTGGCAGAAAGTAACGGCTCATACCCACCCACCGACACATTCATTTTTTAACATGGAAAACAAACAGCAACTATCACCAGAATACGCGCACCTAACTAGCACATGGCTAGAAACGCTACACCAACGGGGTAGGGACTACTTAGAGCTAAGGTCTATGCTATACAAAAGCCCAAACCAGCGCGGCCCTATTAAATTCCTTAGTGTTGGGGCTGCATTGGGGTTGGAGCAATCGTATGCCCTTGCTTACCCCGACCTGTTTAGCATGAAGCAGATGGGGCTAGACGACTTTCTAATCACCCTAAAAGATGGAAGGGCTGTTTCGTGTTGCAATGTCAAATACCACCCTGAAATGAATAAAGTGTGGGCAGGGTTTTGGGAGGATGGCTCACACAGAGACGTAGCGACTGACGACATTACCGACACTGGCCTTGCCCGTATTCTAACCCTTTGCAAAATGGGCGTATTCGCCTAAATATTATGTACTCGATTGTAATACCCACAAATCAAGGCTTCAAGTCTAAGCCCTACGGAGACTTCAAGCAAGCAACCGCCGAGGCATACAAGATAGCCAGAGACCTATCGCTGGAGGTTTGGATAGAGCCAGAGGGCAGCACCACAAAACTTATGCACCTTAACCCTGCACCCAATTTCAAACTCCAAACCAGATGAGTACGCTAGACAAAATTGAGCTTTTAGAAAGCCTTATCGGCAAAGAGATTGAATGGCACCAAACCGTATCGGGCCAACTTACAAACTATTATGGCACATTGCTAGATGTTTGTTTTGGTCGGGCATTAGTTCAAAGTCCTATTGGTAAGTATCACCGATACAACCCAAGTATTTCAAGCATGAGCAACATTCAACAAAAGCGCAACTAGCAATGCAACCGCGCACAATATACCGCCTCACCATGTACGCGGCCATCCTAGCCGCCGCCGTTGCCCTAGCAAGCTGCACCGCCTTTCAACCCCTTTATTCACCCACTTGCCCCGTGTATCGGGGCGCAACCCACAGATAATATGGCACACAATATGTCTTATTGCCGTTGGCAAAACACCCTTGCAGACTTCCGAGACTGTGTAGATAGTTTGGGGGATAAAAGCCCAAATGAATTATCGCCCCCAGAAAGGCAGGCATACTTCGATATGCGCTCTCTTGCCGTTGATTTCTTAGAGCAAGAAGGTTACAACGTAACGCACCCAGACGATATTTCAGAAGACTAAGCTATGACCATCCAAGCAGACCAAGCCGAAGCAATCCTAGACACGCTCTACACAGAGGCCGTGCAGGCATGTGCATACGAACCCGCCATGCAAGAATGGCGCAAGGCATCCGAACGATGCGAACAAGACCCTAGCACCTCTACCCTAGCAAAGGCCATACAGGCCGCAGCCAAGTGTAAGGTATATACAACTGCCTTTAACGGCAATGCGTTTAACAGCGCAGCCGCTAGACACCTAGAATTACGGTTTGTGCGCTCTCTAGTAGAGCGTAGAATTGTAACCGAGGCCGTAGCCAGTGAAGCATTAGCCCCACTAGGGAAGGCAGTGAGGCTAGGCAAATGGTCTGGCGCACCGCTTATGCAGGCCGTAGCCATTCTTTCTTAATTCATCCACTTAACACCCCACCCCATGAACGCGCAAATACCCCCAACCATTTACCCCACCCAAGAGCAACTGCGCTCAGGCCAAACCGTTCGCACAACAAACGGCATCAAATTTAAACTCATTATCAAAGGCAAGGAAGGCCAATGGTACACAACTGCCTTTAACGACTATGCTCGCATAGAGGCCGTAGATACTTATTCGCTTGCTGGCGGCGGTCATAGTTCATCTGTGATTGAGAGCATACTAGACGTGCCAACCCACAGGCACATTGAATACGAGAGCCTTGTGCTTGCTTTTTATGACGGGGCTGAAGAACTTTTGGAAGACCTTTGCGGCGGCGCAGCCCCCGAATTTGAAGCCCTTAACGAGGCTGGCGATTTGGGAGACTATATTGCCGATGCCATAGCCACCCAACTAACGGCGGCAATGGGCAAGGATATAAGCTGGGCAGACATGGAAACGGATGTGCTTGCCTTTCTTGAATCCGCAAACTCAGATGCCAAAGACAAGGCCGAGCGTGAGGCCGAAGATTGGGAGCATTTTAAAGCCACCCACCCATAGCCTATGTACACCTTTCTCTTTTGGGCAACGGCCCTAGTCTTTTCACCACTGCTATTGGCTATTATGCTAAGAGCCTACAATGCAGCCAAACAAAATGAGCATTACCGAAATTACAACCGTTCGCTTTAACCCCACCCGCCTAACCATGCTTTTACGCATCACACATACCGAGTGCCAAAGCTACACACAGACGTTGCCAAAGGGCACTATACCCGTACCTCTAAACGAGACGGGCAAATTACCTATCAGCCACTTAACCGTGATTGCACGGGAGTTGCTGACATTTTACAACAGCCAAGTTGGCTTCTTTGACAAGCGTACCAATACCCTTTTAATTCAGCCCTTTTAACCCCCACCACGTAACATGACACCCAAAGACCCGCTAGTTAAGTGCATTGAGCATTACAAGCCGAAGGCAGACAGCACCGAATATATGATAAGGGTGAGCAACCCCACCCCTTCATCTATACGCCGTTGTGCCAAGTCTGGCCTATCCTACCCTTCCATCATGGCCCTATCCTTGCAACGTCTTATGAAGTTACGCAAGTGGCTCAAAGAACAAGGCTGTGTAGCCCTGACCGACACGCTCTTTCAGGGCAGCGCAACCAAAGACCAAGTATTCCAAGCCCTAGAGGCTTTAAAGAAATAGTGTGAATTTTGCGTTAAAAGGTGTTAATTATTTTTACAAAAATGAGGGCTTCTAGCCCTCTTTTTGTACCCTCTAAAACGGCAACCCCTCCGCATCTAAAGATGCCGCCAACTGTGGCACCTCCGCATAAAATGCTTTTATGGTTTGCTCTTGGTCATACACTACGCCCGTATTCCTACCATAGGTATTCTTGGGGGTGTACATAGTCTTGGGCGGCGGCGGGGCCGCAATCGCAGGGCGGTTGCTGGCTACATCAAACTCACCAGTATTCATTTTGTACGACAGCATTATGCCATCTTCCCCCGTAAGCCTACCCTCAAATTGCTGATTCCGTAGCTTGTGGACAAACACCTCTGTATTATCCCCATACCCCTGCCCTCTGCCTTCCCCTATGTGCCTATACAGCCATATAAAGTTATCTACCGAGTTCGCCCAGTGGGCCGAGCCAGCAATGCTATATAAGCCCCCCTTCGGGTCTATCTTACCTGCCTTAGTGGGGTGGGCCACAATAAATACGTGTATCTGCAACTCCCTTGCCGCATCCTTGAAAGCAATCAGCATCTTCTTAATGAACATAGCCTCGTCTTTTTCATCCATGCGCAAGTAGTTGTACGGGTCTAGCACTGCAAAGCGTATGCCATATCGCTGTACCAAACTGCGCCAGTCCTCTATCACTTGCTGGTAGGTTAGCTGCGCCGATGTAGGATTGAAAAAATAAAAGTTATCAGTCAGGTAATCTATCGCCTTCACTTGTTCTTCTTTCGTATAGGCTACCGAGTGTCTATCCCCTGGCACATGCGCAAAGTTGAAATAAGGCTTAGAATTTAGCTTGGCGGCAAGGGTGCCTAGTTGCAAGATGTAGTCTTTCTCAGGGCTATGAAAACTACCCTTCCAGCCATGCTTACGGTTTAAGATTATAGCAATTTGGTCTACAAAATCTGACTTGCCAGCGTTGGGGGTGCCAGAAATGGCCGTAACCCTTTCAAAAGAAAACCGTAGATACTCATCAAATTCAGGCCAGCCCAATGTAGCCCCGCCATCTATACCCCTATCGCCTACCTGCATCATTTTCTCTAGCAGGTACTCCTTAGAGTAAAAGGAAACCATAGGCTCAAAGTCGGCCTTTTCAATCAAGTCTTTCAGCCCTTGTGCCCCTAGCGTAGTGAGTACGGCATTGGCATCTTTCATGGGCCTGCCATCTTTGGCTAGTTGGTGTTGCCCCTTAGCATCTTTGGGGTAGTGAACAACCTTGCAGCGTGAGGCACCGAGGCGGCGCATCAGTTCCTTCTTTAGGGGCAGCCCTGCACTATCATCGTCAAGGCATAGGATATGCGTTGTAAATAGCCCTACAAAGTCCTGTACATCGTCTAGCCATTCTAGTTGAGGGGACTGCTGCGAACCATTCGGCACAGAGACTACGTTGCCACAGCCAGCCTCATAGAGGCTCATACAATCTAGTTGCCCCTCTGTCCATATAAGGGCAGAGTTCGGGCGGTCGTTCTTATCCTTTAAGCCGCCATAGTGGGCGGCTATGTGCATCCCAAAAGGTATTAGTTGGCAATCGGCCTCAACCACAAACCGCTTGATGGCATCCCGATACTGAATAAATAGACACTCATAGTCGGGGGTCATGTATGGGAAGGCTATACATGAGGATAGCCCCTTATCGCGGGTTTTTGTAGTGCCATCAGAGGCAACGTATTCTTTGGGGTAAGGAAAGTACCTTTCAGTAGAGTATAGGCCATACGCATAGGCGGTATCTTCTGATATAGCACGAGAGGCTAACCATGTAGATGCGGCGGGGGTAAGCGGTGGCGGCGTTTCGGGTATGTGTGGCTTTTTATAGCTTTTGTGGGGCTTCTGATAGACTATATTAAAGTTGGGGTCTTTAATCTTGCCCCTAAATTCGCAGTTATAGCACTTAAATAGCCCCTCTTTGGGCCATACACGTAGGGATGGCTCTTTGGCTTTCTTGCGGTCGGCCCCGCACTTAGGGCAAATGATATGGTGAGGTGCTTGTTTTTTGAAACTTGTGGCATCAATGCCAGCCTCTTCAAAGGAATTAAAAAGGGCCATAGATGTCAAAGGTAGGATAGGGAGGTGCCTTGAGACAAGCATGGCCTAAAGTAAAAAAGCATAATGTAAGGCTGTGGGTGTATTAAAGTGATGGCTTTTGTGGGCGGCGTAAGGCATATACGGTTAAGGTCGTATCTGTTATGGGCAAATGGGGCATCAAAGATAAAGAAGCGGCTAAGGGATGCCCATGTAAGATTTTCTGTAAAAAGCAAGTATTTGGGCTGTATGGGCTAGGTACTTTTGTGGTGTACAATTAGCCAATCAAACCATGAGCGCACAAGAATTAGCTTTTGAATCCTCCGATACCCCTGCTGCCCCAGACCATGTGGATGAGGACTATATGTGGGGCTGCTGGCTTGAACAGCAGCAGGCCGAGGAAGACTACCTATCCCAAAACCCCGACGAACGCATTTACTAATATGGACAAGCAACCGAGACCGACAAAGGAAGAATTGATGTCGCTTATTGTATCTGTGGAATACGTTGCATCTAGGGCGTGGAATAGCGATTCGGAGTGGCAGGCACTTGACGAAGCCTTAGACCGCCTTTATGCCCCCGAACCTGAAAAGAATCCTTGGGTGAAGATTAGCAAGGGCGGCACAATGCCAGATTCGTTTTGTCTTGTTGAAGTCATAGACGGAGACGATTTTTCAAATAGGTGTTTTGTGATGTTCACAGACCCTACAGATTTTACGCACTTCTATTCTGGCAATCGCTATTGGCGTTACGCAACCCCGCCACCGACTCTCTAACCAATGACCCCCTACACCCCCTTAGAGATTTTTCGCCTTATCATGGGTTGCCTGTTTGCAGGGGCCGTGATAGGTTCCGTAGCCACTTTACTTGTTTTTATCTCACTATGATTGCATCATCGCCCCTAGATGCCTACCTAATTGGGTTGGCAAAAAAGTTTAAGCTCACAAAGGCTTACACGAAAGAAAGCCTGCTAATCCTCCAGACACGGCTATGTGCCGAGATGGACGATGTGGTCGTGCTTACCTATGCCCAAGAAAACAGAGTGCTATCCCTTAGCGGGGTGCGCAATGGGCTGACACTGGAGCCTTTTTACTCACTTAAACTGCCTGTATAGACATGGAGAATGTATCTAAGCCTGAGACTGTGCTTATTAAACACTTAGGGTTAAGCACTCGTGCTAGAACCCCTCTTGTAAGTTTTTTTGGATGGGAAGGTAAGGCAAGCGAAGTAGCACATCTTTCAGAAGCCGACTTGTTGAGGTTTAGAAATATAGGGCGAAAAACGATAAGAGAAATTCGCGAGGCTTTGGCAGAGCATGGCTTGAAATTATCGTCTCAAGACTATCTTACACCAGCAGGTAAGCCTATTGCCCAACATCTTATTAACATAGAAACGCCAACCCTAGACCAAATCCGTGCGGCGATTAAGCCGCTAGAATGGAAGCAAGAGAAGGGTAGTGTTGGGTTCTTTGCAGAGCAAGGGACAGGGCGTTATTGGATAAACATTGGGGCAGGCGGGTGTAAATATCAATTCCCCGAAGACAAGGTGCGTTATTTAAAAGTTGATGGAGAGGCAATAAAATCCTTGTGCCAAGCGCATCATATTCAAAAAGTTCTTAACGCATTTTAGACATGAGCATCATTTACACAGACGGGTTCCCGCACTTAGAGGGTACAATACTTGGCCCCGCACAGCATACCGAAGAATGGTATGCTGCCAGAAACGCCGCCGATATAACGGGCAGCGTTATAGGCGAGTTGTTTACCGATGCACGAGATAAACGGTGTCGGGATATAGCCTATAAGCAGGTAACGGGGAAGCCAGTGCCTAGATACGATACAAGGTGGGCGCAGCAGGCTATGCAGCATGGAACCGACATGGAGCCATTTGCACGGGCGGCAGCCAGCGAGGCTATGGGGCAGCCTATCTATGAGCATAGGTGTATCATTAAGGGCAAGATGCTTGACAGCCCTGATGGATGGTTTGAAACTTATGATGAAGATGGAATTGTAGGTGTAGAAATTAAATGCCCTACTAGCATAGACCGTTTCTTAGATAGCTTTGCCGTAGAAGATTGGCCTAGTCTATTAGAATACGATGCCGTATATGCTCATCAACTATGCTTTCACTGCCGCATGATGGGGGCTAAGTATGGCTTGTTTGTGTGGTACACCAATGACCCCAACCTAATTGAAGCCGATTTGTTTATGCACTGGGTTTTTTTAGACTTAGATGCAGAGGATATGCCAGACCTTGCTTTATATGAGCAGGCACTACAAGAGGCCTACCCACAGATAGATAAGTGGGCTGACAGGTTTGCACGGCAGCAAGAGGACAACAAAGACTTAGATGTAAAACATCCTTTGCCTTTTTAACAAAACCTTACGCAAGATTTCAGTTTTTCAAGACCCATTTCGTACCTTTACAGAACCAATTAACAAGCCCCCAACATGGCAACTAAACCAGAACAAGACACCGCAACTCCTGCCATTTATGCGCAACTACAAGTCCTTATGGGCCTTGTGGAGCCGATTGCTAAGGCCGATTCGCCTAATGGCGCAGTCAAGTACAAATATCGTCGCATAGACGATGTTATCAATGACTTCCACGACAAGTTAAAGGAAGCCAAGATACTTGTTATCCCTACCGTTATTGAGAAGGACTACCAGACCTTTGAGATAGGTTCTAACCGCACAACCATGAACTTCTGCCGCATAACAGTGAAATATACGCTGCTATGCACATTAGATGGCTCTTTCATAGATACGGCTATCTTAGTTGGCGAGGCCAACGATAGCGGCGATAAGGCCACTGGAAAGGCATTATCTACGTGCTATAAGTATATGCTTGGGCAAACATTCTGCATACCATTTGCAGACGATGTGGAGGCCGACAGCAAGCCCGTTGCCAACTCAACCAACTACAACCCCGCCCCTCCTAAGCCAGCATCTAGCAGCAGTGCGCCCGAAAAGCCTTGGCTTAACGAGCCTGCCCTCACGCACATGATTGACTTCATTAAGGATGGTAAGTCTGGCTATGCTGATGTTATCGGCAAGGCGGCAAATTACAGCATCAGCAAAGAAACGCAAGGCATCTTGGCGCAAGCATTTGTGGATGCTGGTATCTCTGAACATTGCCCTGAGCCTTGGATGAAAAACGTAGGATACAAGTCCACTAAAAAGTAGATGTTAGACCAAGAGACGCGCACAAACTTGATGCACATGGCTATCATGCACGCTGGGCAGGTAGTTATCTATATAGATGCACTAAAGGGCGAGAAGTTAGACAGAGAGGTTGCTATGGCGTTAGCACCAGCACGTAACGCCTGCAACAGCCTAATAACCTTAGCAGAGCGCAAGATGCCACGAGAGGCAAATAGCGACTTCTGGGAGGCTATGGGCAACCAAGGCGATATAGCTAGGTTCTCCTTTGGCAACCCTCAACTGCAACGCAACTTTATGACCCTGCAAGAGTATATGGTTGAGCATATCAAGACACGCGAAGATTTAGAGCGATGGACAGAAATGATTGTGGACATCATTACCCTTTAGGCAACTAACATGGCAGGCAAACGATTCAGCGCAGACGACCCTGCCATTGCAGGGCGCATCATAGAGCCTAAAGCAAAGGCCCGTGTAGTTGCTGCTGCTGTATCTAAGAAGCCAGCCAAGGTCAAGCCAGACCCCAAGGCAGTTGCGTCTAAGTACGACTATCTAATCCCTATATACAATAAGATTACGGGGGCTGAGTGGGGCGTTGAACTTGCTTTCCATCCAAAGCGTAAGTGGCGGATGGATATATACTGCCAAGAGTTAATGATAGCCGTTGAAATTGAGGGCGGCATTTTCTCTGGCGGCGCACACACACGAGGGGCACACTTTCTGTCCGACTGTGAGAAGTATAATACAGCCGCCTCTATGGGGTGGATAGTATTACGAGCCATACCGACCAGCAAGAACAATCATATCGCCGAGTGCGATAGCCCACAGTTTCTAGCACTGCTAGAGCAAACCGCAAATATGCGGAGACAATCAAACCTTTCAGCTTAATCCTTCACAATCTTAACCCCCACCACCATGAACTTTATAGAAGCAACCGACAATTAAAGCAAAAAAAGTGTAGATATCTGACAAACAATTTTGTACCTTTAGGGCACAATGGCGCAGAGCTTTTCCTTATTCCCTGAAATAACGGGGCAGCAGTCCAAGTACATAGGGCTAGACCTGACCAGAAACGAATGGCGCATACCCATCGCCATAGAATCTGCGCGTATTGTTTTATCTTCCTACCGCCTGAACATACGTCTTAAAGCCGCCGCATCGGGGCAGATGCCTGAAAATTGGGATAGCCTAAGCGATGGCGAAAAGGCGATGTTCTGCCACATGCACTGCTCCGATGCCAAGCAAGGGTACAATAGACTAGCCGAGTGGCACAGCAAAATGCTATATGGGGCCGATGCTACAGACACTACCCTCCAGCCCTCTATCCAATATAAGAGGGCTACGGCATACCTTAAACTCTTTGAATCACACTTTGGGGCTTCGGCCCGTAAAGACATTATGCAAAGGGCATCCCTCTACAAAGAAGCTAAAGACGAGGGGGCTAGTGGCCCCGACATGATGCTAATGCCTTTCCCCATGCTTATAGAAGATGAGAAAGAGACTATGCTAACATTCTTTAACAATAGCCCTGAATGGGACTACAGACTACAATGGCCAGAAGGAGGACAGATATTAATAGAGCCAGTGCGTTTATAGAGCAACGCTGGGGCCAATACTCAACGCCAGACCTAAGCAAACTATGCTTAGACCCCAACTACCCCCCTGAGCAACTAGCCAAGGACTTAGATGAACTTGCCGATGTCTTGCATAGGCGTGCTGACATAGTAGATGCCGAGGATAAGATAATGCTCAAGATAGGCTGCGGACTCTCTAACATATCCATCGGGTCGCTGCTGATTGTGCCATCATTTAGGCATGGCTTTGAGCCTTTCTTTGTAACACATACGAAGGTGGGCAGGCCATTTGGGTTTGTGTGGGATGCCCGTAATAGGCATTTTAAGCATGAGTTTGTGTATTGCCCTGCCATATCCTCTGCCATACACTTGATGCAAGATGAGAAGTTATTAGACTGGCTTAAAACGCACTTGCATGGGCAGATGCTAGAGAGCAAGCGTGTGCCAGCAGACTTTGATGCTATCGTATTGCTTAGGCAGTTTAAGACGTGGACAGCATTTCGTATGTGGGTGATACAGACCTATGGCAATATCGTTGTAGATAAAGAGACGGATACGCTCATGCGCTCTTATAAACCCAAAATAAATTTGGGCGAAACCTTGTAAATGCTTTTGAGAATCAATCCGATGTATTAAATTTGTAGCATGGCATACGAACCAAGAGAAGGAGATGTTACCATCTTCAAGAACGACACCGACAACGAACGGGCACCTCAATATAAGGGGTACGCTATCATAGATGGCGAGAAAAGACAGATTGCCCTATGGGTGAAAGAAGGCGCAAAAGGAAAGTTCTTCTCTGGCACCGTTGAACTTACGCCTCGTCAGCAGCAGGGCCAACAGCCAGCCCAAAGGGCGGCAGCACCGCAAGCCCCTGCGCCTATACGCCAATCTGCGGGTGCTACTGCGCCGCCAGACGACGACTTGCCGTTCTAAGTAAACTTACGCAGGCTCAACAACTGCGGCTCGGCCTCTATGTAATAGGCATCACCGTTAGCCCTATCTCTGTAGGGGTTGAAGGTTACCTCAACAAGACCCGTAGGCTTATACTTACGGTTCTTGATAACGTGGTAACTATTCTGCCCCTGCTTAAACTCGTCTTTGAAGGTGGGTATTTTAATGTGCGGCACGGTCTTATTGCGTATAACAAACTGCTTGTCTAAGTAGGTAACGCCATCGTTTACCAGCCAAGATTCGTGGTTGTCGCCAGAGACTATCATGTGCGCCCCCTCTTGCATCCCCTGCATACGGCCCACTCCTAGCACGCCCTTACTTACCTCTCCGTAAGAGCCGCCAGAGTGCCTATAGAAGGTCTTATGGCTGGCTTGGTTTAGTTTCTTGTCGTCTCTTACCCATCGGTTTACTATCCACCCCGAATACTCTCCTAACATTACGGGGCTATTGTGTTCAACTTGCAGGCGGCGAATAATGAGTTTTAGCAAATCAATCTCTAGCTTATCTATGACAATAGTCTCATGGTTGCCATACGTTATAGAACCTAAAATGCTGGCGTAGGGGGCCAGCATCTCAGTAAACATATCTATTAGGCCGTTCATATAGTCAGAACGCTTTAGGGCTACGTCAATCTTGCTTTTAGATGAACGCCTATCGCTCTTGCCCTGCATCACATCTATCAAATCGCCTATATGGTGCCAGACAATCTGGTTTTGTAGGCAATAGTCTAAGACGTTCAGAAATGCCCCCTTGGCGGTGTCGGGGTTATCTACGTGCCCATCGGCAGTAAACACCTGCTTAAAGGGGGCTATTGCCCCAGTGTATTCGTAGATGTGTACGTTTTCAGATGGCTGCCTACGGGTTAAAATCATGTTGCAGTTTTGATGCGTGAAAAGGTCAAAAGCCTTAAAAATTGCCAGTTTTGATGTTTACTAGCATCATCATGTACATAAAGATAGAACAATTAAATATGACAGATTTGTCACATTAACTGCCAAGAATTGTGACATCTACCGTCTGCACAACCGTTGAGCCATTGCCCAATTTAGCCGTGCAGCGCAGCCTATACGTCCTAGAGGTGCCATTGCTATTGCCTAGCGTAGTACCATTGGCAGGTTGAATCGTTGTGAAGCTGCCTGTCGTGCTAGATATTCTCCAAGTGGCATCGGCGGCAACACGTTCCCACTTATACGATGCAGCCCCAGAGGCTTGCAGTTGCGCCGACTTAGTACCAAAGGGCTTAATGCCCCCGCCTATGATGGCTAGGCTAGTGCTATATGCGCCCGATAAATCTTGGTTAGACCATACAGAATAAATGCCAGGCCATATCTGCGACCCCGTGCCGTTAAACCAAGATTGCTGCTCACGGGCTGGCGAATAACCCCCTGATGGCAGGGCTACCATGCCTGATACTTGTGCTATGCTTGCCTTGCGGTAGGTGGTGTCGGCGTAGATGGCTTGGGCCATGCCAAAGATGTTCACATAGTTGGTGTTATAGTCGTCTCCATATTGGCTAGGCGGTGTGCCACAATAGGGTGAGAATATGGCTGTGCCACACGTATAAGGGGAGGCGTTATAGTGAGGGTCTGAGAAGGTAAAGTAAGTTAAATACCTGTCTAATACTAGCTTGATATTCTTTGGCTTTGTACCTACTAGCACAATAGTTTGTGCCGTGCCCCCCATTTGGGAAATGTCCATGATGGTAGCCCCGCGTTGGCGTAAGGATAGCTCGGCCTCTAGTATAGCCTCTACCACAATAGCCTGATACCAAACAGCCCCACGAGCAGGGTTCTTGTAATCCCCATTGCGAACAGACTCGGCTGTAGTCCCATCGGGATAAACAGCAAAGAACAGCCACGCATTTACAAAGGCTCGTACACTTGTAAGGCTTGCAGCGTTGCCCGTAAGTAGATAGTTGGAGCTAAGGCATTGCACGAAACTAGCATATACATTCCCAAATGCTTGCCCACTGCCCATAGCCCTTGGCCCTACGCCCGTTGTGGGGCTATAGTATAATACCTTGCTATCGGGAGGAAAGTTGTCGGTATAGATGCCCGACCTATTAGACATATCTAGGGCTAGGTAGTTAGGCATTCCGCTTGTAGCCATGCGGCTAGATATAAGCAGCCCTAAATAGTTGGCCCAACTGTTGCTATAGGCTGAATAGATAGCCCATTGCTCAGGAGTGAATAGGCTGCGCACACGGGCGGCGGCTTGGTTTAGGCGGCATTGCCAAACAGCCTCGTTGCTGAATGAAAAGGCATTAGGCTTGCGGGAGCCGTTTGTTGTAATAGGCAGGGCAGGCAAATCGCTTACGAAAGCCCCCTTATAACCAGATGGCGGCACGAGCGTAGCTTCGCGCATAAGAGAGCGCACTACGGCGTTTCCATAACTTGTATCGCCTGTCATAGCGAACATCATACTAGCCGCATCGTGTGCCATGCCTTGATAGCGGGGGTAGCCGCCACCAGCGCAACTATCAATATATCCACATGGGTAGCCGCCCCATATAACGCCAGCCGTATCGCCGTAGGTTGCTAACACGTACTGATTTTTGCGTAGGCGTTTAGCCCACATAAGCATGTCGGTGTACTCGGCGGGGGAGTTGGTAAACAAGTCTCCCTTTACGCGGTACTTGCCCGTAGCTATACGGGCATTGAGCATGGATATGTGCGCAGTGTTGGGTATCATCTGCGCAAATGAATTAGCAACAACTGTTGCCAAAATTGCAAGGGTTAAGAGTAAACGTTTCATCTTATTTTTTGTCGGTTAGATTGCCAAAGAAAATTGTGAAAGGAAGTTGGGGGATGGCTATGCCTAAGATAGCCCATAACGGCCACCAAGGCAGCCCTAGTGCCGCGCAGATTGCGCAACTAGTCATATAAATGCGGATGTATTTAAGACGGTGCCAGCCCGATTTGAAGAAAGTTATAAAAGGCTCTTGAAGCCAGTTGTATTTGCGGCCTAGTTTTGGGTCTCCATTAATATAAAGATACTGCCAATTTTCAGGGCCAAATAGCTTGGGGTATTTAATAGCCAGCCAAGCAGCCGTAGGGTGGAACGTGCATGAATCCATGTAGGCTTCTACAATTCCACTTGTTGCAAACAATGCCGCGATTGTAATTACTTGCCAAATAGCCATTTCTTAACTCCGTGATAAATGGCAACAAATACGGTTACAACAAGGCCAGCAATAATGGCCCATGTACAAGCAGCCCAAAGCAATTCTGGGTAAACGCCCGTAACGGCCCATATAATCAGGCCCACTGCAATTATAGCAGCTAGGGTAAGAAGGGTTTTGATACCGTTATTCATTGCTTCTTATTCTGGATTCCCGTCCAGATAGCGGCAATTAAAATTGAGACAGCAAAAACTATTAGCAGCGCAATAAGATTAGCCTGTCGTGTAAATTCCTTTTCTACCTTCTGCTCATGTAGTTTTAGGCAGACAAATACGATTGTGGATAGTACGGCCATTACAGCGGCCCATATCCCAAAAGCGGTGAGCCATTTACCGTACCATTTGTCGCGCTGTGTTGTGGGTGTGTTCATGATTAATCGGATGGTGTTTCTGTGCGGTTAATCGTAAACAATTTGTCATCGTACCAATATTCATCGGCATCAACAGGGCCGATAAATGTCTTGTAGGTTTTTACTTCTTGCGTGTCTGGGTCTGTTTCATTAAATACCTTATACCATCCACGTTCATTTTCAGGAATGTCCTCGGTGTTGCCTAGCTGCACCCCTTCCTGCTCCGATAACCACTGCCCTACTTGCGCACGGGCAGCATCTAAATCTGATTCCACAAAAGGGCCTGCTTGCTGAAAGATTCCCCCGTCTCTATTAACGCCATCAAACGGGCGAATAGATGGGGTGTAGGTGATAGTTGTCATGTTAAAACGCTTTTAAAATAATGTACCCTAAAGTTACACCACTGCCAGCGGTGGTTACGTTGGCCCTTACAAACTGGGCATTGATGTTATTTACGGTTAATTGAGATACGGCAGATGCGCCAGGTGTCAGCGTGCCAGGTATCGTGTACCAGTTTGTATTGTCATCGCTGCCTTCTAAGTTCAATACAAGCAAAGTGCCAACAACCGAAAGGAAACAAACCAACTGCAAGTTTGAAGACCCTTGTGTCTGTATAACCGTAGCAGATTTGCTGCTAATAGTACCTACCACAAGTGCCCTATCGTACATCTGAGTAATAGGAACGGGCAGTGTGTTGGTTTGAAGGCGAAGAATTGCACGGGTAACGCTTGTGCCAGATACAAGCGTTTGAACGTAACGCACCCTACTGCCTCGCAATCTTAGATGAGGGCTAGTGTACATGCCCGTTGCGCTAATACGCTCAAACTGATATACGTTAAACCAGTTTGTGCCACCATCGTAGGATTCCTGCACAACAACATCTATTATACCCGAACCAGTAACAGCGGTAACAGGTATCGCCACCTGATAGGCAGTACCAAATGTGGGAGTTATCGTACTTGTTGTAACCGAACCTGTTGCCGCACTTGCTGCATCTGTAATGCTCGACGGTATGCCTTGGTTGCCAGACGTAACAGAGGCTACCGTAGTTACGTTTGCAAGGGTAGGCAATGTTGTTATAGAGCCTACGGTAGTTACGGTTGCTAAGGTTTGTGTAGCGGCAATGCTTACGGTGGCGTTAAGGCTTCCCGCCGTTGCTTGCTGTACGTTGAGTTGAGCTGGGTTAAAGGGAAATTGGCTAAGAACAGCGTAGGCCCGTAATGCGCCAGAGGTTACACCCGTTGATAGACGAACACGCAAATAGTTTACGCCTTGTGTATTTATCTTAAATGTCCTAGTTGCAGCCGTTGGGGTAATGGCCGCAATTATTGGGTTGGCGTTTTGTACTGTTTCTTCAAAAATCTGTAAGGTGCGAGAGCCTATCGTAAAGCCAGAATCAAATGCTCCTTCTACAATATAACTACCAGTTGATGCCCCAGATACTACGGACAATGTTACAGAGCTATAAGCAGTAACATCTGTGGCGGTTGCGCCAGTGGCGTCTAATAAGTTGTTATAGGTTGTAGATGTGGCAGCATTAACACCTGTTATAGATTGTTGTTTAGGTAAGACGACAGGCCAAGATGATGACGGCGGGTTTATTCCTAAAACAGGGGTTTTACCATCTAAACTTAATAAACTTGTGTTAGAGATTGTTATATTATCACTTATAGCTTGTATTGCTTGTATTGTCCAATAAGTATTGTCTCGCAAACCAGCTCCGTGTATTGCATTAAGAGTAACTACTGTAGTTCCTGATTGATAAGCTGCTCCAGTAACTCTAGCTTTTTTAAATCCACCGCAATTGATACTATATATCCCATCAGGCTGCATTCCAGTGCTATATCGTCCAAGAGATACATTAAACAAATCCCCATAATTATTTGCACCTGAATAAGTTACAAAATTTGTTCCATCATTGCTGAACCAAACAGATAATCCTGAGCTACTTCCTCCACTCAATTGAATAGAAAGAACACTTGCACCGTTTAATGTTATTTCAACATAATCTGTATTTAAAACAAGATTTCCAGTAACCGTTTCAATTGCATCAATTACAGGCATAGAACCTGCTGCGTTAGAAGAACCTTTATCAGGTACTTTTCCAAGTAATCTTTTTACTAATGCAATTAAGCTAAATGTACCAGTATCAGAACTTGCTGACGTATCTGCCTTAGCACCAATGTTTGTGTCAAGATTGCCAACACTCGCATTGCCCGTTGTCTGTAATGCAGACGTAGCCGTTTTTGTGTTTACTAAATCCCAGAGCCCTTTGAGTATAGCAATAATAGACCAAGAAGATGAAGAATCTGTAGCCTTGGCATCGGCTGGAGAACCTAAATCCGCGTCTATGTTGCTGAGGCTAGTGTTAGCCGTTGCTTGATTTGTAGCCGTTGCCGCATCTGTGGCAAGAGGAACACTGGAAAGGCTTACAGGCTGTGTTACACCAGAGCCATCTACAGGCCACCTACCTGTAACAAGTGTGGGGAACTTCCCTAGCAATCGTTTAAACAACGCGATTAAGCTAAATGTCCCTGTGTCTGTGGTTGCGGCAGTATCGGCAGGCGCGCCAATAGCCGTATTCAAAGAAGTAAGAGCGGTATTGCCCGTGTCTTGCTTGGTGGCAGTGGATGGGTCGGTAGATTGCTTATTAAGTATTTGATTGAGCAAATCAACCGCATACTTCTGCAATGAAGTCAAGCTCCAAGACCCCGTGGAGTTGGTTGCTTTTGCGTCGTCAGCGTTGCCGCCGTTTGATGGTTCGTATGCCATGATTAAAGGATAGAAAAAGTGTCTAGTGTGGTGTCAAAGACCAAATCAACCGATGCCCTAGGTGGCAGTGTGCTTGGGCCAGAGCCATCCATTGTTTTGCCCGTGATAGATATGCTTGCAGACGCAGAGGTATTTTTCAATCGTAAAAAATCCCCATCTTGCCACGATGCCCCCGTGCTGATATTTACAGGATTAGCATTGGTTCCCGTAATCACGATTACGCCCGCACTGGTAGTCGTATTAAGATTAGCGCGAGTAATCACGGGTGAAGAAGATGTTGTTACTACCCGTGTGTAAGCGGCAACGGCACTGCCAGCCCCTACTATGTAGGCTTTCAGGTTTGCTAGCGTTACTTTTTTGCTTACCCCACTTGCACCACTGTCAGAAATAGCAACCGCATCTGCATCTACAGGAGTAGTTTTAGCTGTAAGGCCGTTTATCCATGTGGATAGGAAACTTGTTACCCAATCATAAGCTCCTTTGGCCGACAAGAACTTGATAGACGAGGTAGTGTTGCCAGACATTACGTCTGTTTTATTAGCAACGTTTTCTGGCGTAAAACCAAGTGCATTCTGCTTTGCGTTTAACGCAGACTGCAAATCGGTCTGGCTAGACAAAGTGCCCGTTATACTGCCCCATGTCCCACCGCCGCCACCTGTAACCGTGTAAGCACGGGTAGATAGCACATACGTGCCTCTAGTTTGGTCGGTGATGTTCTCGGCAAGGCCCGTAATAGTCGTAGAGCTGTTGCCGTAAACAATAAGCACCTTATTGCCGCCAGCACCTCCATCCGTAATCCGATACCTCTGGCCTACTACTATTGCAGAGGCAAGCACACGGGCATCTATATCAGCAGATGCAAGGGTTATCTCCTCATCATACACAAACCATGTATCTACGCCAGAAACGCCATTGTCTAGGCCATAGACCCCATAAAGTTCATCTACGGTATTATAAGCATCTAAGAACGTAGTCGGGCTATCCGCAAATACACGTATAGGGCTATATGTAGTGCTTGGCCCCACTGTAACAGCAAGGGCATTAGTTATCAAATAGAAGCCAACCGTATAGCCATCACCATCGCGCTCGGCTATCATTTGCGCACGAGTAACCTGCTTTACAGAAAGCGTGCCATTTTGTATGGCTGTATAGGTAGCAAGGTCTAAGTGGTAATACTGCCCCACGCTACCCCCCTGCAACCCCGCCAAGCTATTGTGTGTCCCAAATGCCCCATAGATGGGGCTTATCACCTGCGTAAATGGGCCATAGGAGGCTGGCTCTACTTGCAGCAGCCGCCCCACACGCACCATCGTAGCCAAGATGGTTTCTTGGTCAGCCAATGCCAGCGTAGGGGAATTTGTAATTGCCGCCGTAAGCACCCACAAGGTATTAAACTTGTCGGTAAGCACCACATTGGCGTTATCACGGGCATAGCTTTCTGCAATGGCTAAAGCCCATTGTTTAAGCACGGTCTCCGCCCGTAATAGCAGTGTTTCTTTGGTATCTGTTAGCATCCGCAATCCGCCTCCCCGCAGAGTGTTTGTAAACTGTCAAACAAGGTTGCCGCAGCAGTCATATCGTTATCGGCTAGGGCAGAGGCAAGGCCACGCATAAGCAACCCCTTCTGTTCATAGCACGTATCGCACCCGCCAGCAAGAACGTTGTTAGACTGGCTATCTAGTGCCTCATTTACGCAGGCAATAACAGCACACCCCGCCAGCACGGGCACAGGCACCACAAACCATCCATCGGCTTGTGCCGCCGTTTCTGGGATGCTATTGCCCACATAAAACGCATAGTTGGCAGATAGGGGTAAGCCCATTAGGTAGGCTTGATAGACCCCTTGGGCTGGCAGCGAGGCCGACAACTGCCAAGGTATTAAAGTAGGCGTTTGCGAGGTTGGGTTGTAGGTAGTTATATCTACAGCCCCCGTAACCTCATCTAGCGTGTAACTTCTATAGGCCCAATACAAGTTTAATTCAGACCGCTTTGGGCGTAGAGGGTCATAGGCTGCGGTCTCTGGGTTGTAGCCGCTTGGGTCTGTAGGATATACCCCCGTAGAATCCGTTAGGGTCATGGTGGAGCAGTCCGAGGACATCATGGCCGTAGCCGATAGGCGTAGGTTTAGCTCGGTGCGGCTATAGGTAATCACCCGCACATTGGCGGTGCCAGCCGTTATAATCCGTACCTTACGCTCTAACGGGATAAGGCGCACTTGGGCATATCCGCTAGATATTAAACGCACTTGCCTCTT
>Ga0209085_1000063_pt1 | contig 72745 bp, 66 predicted proteins | sample C_131016_EF_Meta_FD_187310 | JGI IMG/M metagenome (GOLD analysis project Ga0209085, IMG submission 187310) | Freshwater microbial communities from Lake Croche, Canada to study carbon cycling - C_131016_EF_MetaG (SPAdes) (version 2) | ecosystem: Environmental > Aquatic > Freshwater > Lake... | reverse complement strand
CGCTTCGTTTTATTGTTTGCATGGGATACATTGTTGCCAACCATCGGCTTCTTCCCAGTGACTTGGCAAACTTTTGCCATGACATAACTCCATTAATTGCGAAAAGAGAAGATTGTATCAGTCCCAGCCTATTTTGGGCTAGTCCTAAATGGCTTTGGTTTTGGGCTCTTGACGAGAAATTAGGCAGAAAAGTCCCTAAATCTAGTATAAGTTAGTAATTACTATCATTATTTACCAATATTCATAAGGCCAGAATCTGAAAAAGAGAAAAAACCACTGCCGCTCACGATACAGTGGTCTAGCAGTGCAATGTCAACCAATTGCAAGGCATTCTGGAGGGTTCTGGTCAGTTCTTGATCTGCATTGCTGGGTAAAGGGTTGCCGCTAGGGTGGTTATGCGCCACGATCAGGGCGCTGGCATTTCTGGAGAGGGCCTCCTTTAGAATTTCTCGTGGATAGACCGCTGTATGGGTAATGGAGCCACGAAATAGCTCCTGGCACTCAATGAGATGTAGGCGAGAGTCCAGATAGAGGCAGAGGAAGACCTCGTGGGGCAGGCGGCCAATTTTGGCCTGTAGGAACTCTCTAACATGGCTTGGCGAGGAAAAAATAGAGTCCTGAGCCAGTCCATCCTCAAGACTGCGTTTTACTAGCTCATAGGCAGCTTGGATTTGCGACCATTTAGAGAGTCCCATTCCATGGATACAAGTGAGCTCTTCACGGGTGCATCTGAGCAGGCGGGGCAGGCTCCCAAAATGATGCAGTAGATCTTGGGCTAGGGCCACTGCGCTTTTGCCTTTGACGCCAACCCGTAAAAAAATGGCTAAAAGTTCTGCATCAGAAAGCGTAGCAGCACCATCCATTCGGAGCTTTTCACGGGGCTGCTCATTTTTGGGCCAGCCCGTAATCGGGGAGTGCACAGTCGGCGCAGGCCTAGATACAATAAGCTTATGACTCAGCTTATTGTTTTGCCCCACTCTTACTTGACCCTCAACTACCGGCTCACTTTGCCCAATGGGGACGATTACATCAACACTTTCGTTGATCGTCCTGCGACGGTTTTGATGGGTTCTGGACAATTTGCTCCTTGTTTTGAAAAAGTATTACTGGGACTTGGCTTGGGCGAGAAAAAAAGCGCTTTACTTTCACCAGAAGAAAGTTTTGGTGAGCGTAAAGAAGATTTAGTGCAATGGGTTTCTTTGAAAGCCCTGAAAGAAGGTCGCGCAGATGATGTGGAATTTAATCCGGGTGATGTGATTGAATTCAATGCACCAGGCGGCGCACAATATGCAGGTGTTTTGCAATCGATTGATGATGAGGGCGCATGGTTTGACTTCAATCATCCCCTGGCGGGCAGGCCTATTACTTTTGAAGCAGAAATTGTTGCTATTCTTTAACAGATGACTAACCCAGATAATCCTGAAATTTTGATGGCACAGCCCCGCGGTTTTTGTGCGGGCGTGGATCGCGCTATCAATATCGTCAATGAAGCTCTGACGCGTTTTGGTGCGCCCATTTATGTGCGCCACGAGATTGTTCACAACGCATATGTTGTGAATGAATTGCGCGAAAAAGGCGCAGTGTTTGTAGAAGATTTGCAAGAGGTTCCTAAAGGTGGAATTGTTGTGTTCAGTGCTCATGGTGTATCTCAAGCGGTTCGCAAAGATGCCCAAGATCGAGGCTTGCAGGTTTATGACGCTACCTGCCCATTGGTGACCAAAGTCCATCTTGAAGTAGTGAAGATGTCCAAAGATGGCTTTACTATTTTGATGATTGGTCATGCGGGACATCCTGAGGTTGAGGGAACCATGGGACAAATAGAGAAGGGACTTTTCTTAATTGAAAAAGTTGCCGATATTGATAAATTATCTTTTCCAAACGATGAAAAAATTGCTTTCGTGACGCAAACGACTTTATCCATCGATGAGACTAAAGAAATTGTTGAAGCGCTCACAAAAAAATTCCCCAGCATTGTTCAGCCACGTAAGCAAGATATTTGTTATGCCACTCAGAATCGCCAAGATGCTGTGAAATTTATGGCGCCCCAAGTGGAAGTCGTCATTGTGGTGGGCAGTGCAGCGAGTTCGAACTCTAATCGCTTGCGTGAATTATCAGAAAAACTGGGCGTTCCCTCCTACATGGTGGACGCTCCTGAGCAACTCAAGCCAGAGTGGTTTGTTGGCAAAAAGCGTATTGGCTTAACTGCTGGCGCATCCGCGCCGGAAAGTTTGGCTCAATCTATCGTGGCACGCATTCTGGAATTTGGACCACGTCAAGTTCGTGCATTAGATGGCGTAGTGGAAGATGTGACATTCTCACTACCTAAAAATTTAGTTGGCTGAAGTATTCATTTCATAGGAGCTGTAGATGATTAATTTAAAAGTATCAAAAGTGATGTTTATGAAAAGTGCTATTGCAGCGGCAGCGACCTTAGTTTTGTTTGGCTGCGGCAAGGGCGGTGATAAGACTGGCGCTACTCCAGCTGATGGGGTGGAAGTGAAGATAGGGCACGTTGCTCCTTTGACTGGCCCAATTGCCCACTTAGGCAAAGACAATGAAAATGGTGCGCGCCTAGCGATTGAAGAGATCAATAAAAGTGGCTTCACAATTGATGGTAAAAAAGTTGTTTTAACTTTAGTGCCAGAGGATGATGCTGAAGATCCTAAGACCGCCACCCAAGTAGCGCAGAAATTGGTAGATGCTAAGGTTGTTGGTGTAGTCGGCCACCTGAACTCTGGAACCAGTATTCCAGCATCCAAAATCTATAGCGATGCTGGTATCACACAGGTCTCTCCTTCTGCAACCAACCCTGACTTTACAAATCAAGGTTTTAAGACTACCTATCGTTTAGTTGCAACCGATGCCCAACAAGGCCCAGCATTGGCTAATTATGTTGTGAATACCTTAAAGGCCAAAACAGTTGCCATCATTGATGACTCTACTCAGTATGGCAAAGGCTTAGCAGATGAGTTTGAAAAAACCATTAAAGGAGCTGGTGTGAAAGTAGTCACCCGCGAAGCAAGCAACAACAAAGCAACAGATTTCAAGGCCATTCTGACTAAAGTAAAAGGTAAGAAACCTGATGTCATTATGTATGGCGGTATGGATGCCACTGGTGGCCCACTAACTAAGCAAGCCGCAGAACTGGGTATCAAAGCCAAAGTGGTTGGTGGTGATGGTATGTGCACTGAGAAGCTTGCAGAGTTGGCTGGTGACGCAGTGATCAACGTAACTTGCTCAGAAGCTGGTATGGCTCTGTCCAAAATGGCACAAGGTGCTGATTTTCAGAAGCGTTATAAAGAGCGCTTCAATGCAGACGTACAGATCTATGCTCCATTTACCTATGATGCGGTTTATGTCCTCGTCGACTCAATGAAGCGTGCAAACTCTGCTGATCCAGCAAAGATTCTCGCTGCCATGCCAGATACCAAGATGGATGGCTTGGTTGGTAATATTGCCTTTGACAATAAAGGTGATATGAAAGAGGGTGTCATTACCTTATATGACTTTAAAGATAAGAAGAAAACAGTACTAGACGTCATCAAGATGTAAAAACTGTTGATAAAAGAGTGCCGCTTCTGCGGCACTCTTTTTTTACGCCTCATCAACACAGTGACTTAATGGATATCTTCCTTCAGCAAATTATTAATGGCTTAGTGCTAGGTAGCATCTATGCTCTGATTGCCTTGGGTTACACCATGGTGTACGGCGTGTTGGGAATTATCAATTTTGCTCATGGTGAAGTGCTGATGATTGGCGCCATGGTATCGCTTTCATTGCTGCGATTAATCTTGGGTTTCACTAGCGATCTTCCGGGTTGGCTAACTCTTTTAATTGTTTTGCCCATCACGATGGCCGTTTGCGCTGGCTTAAGCTACTGGATTGAGCGGATTGCCTATCGTCCTTTGCGCAACGCGCCGCGTTTAGCCCCCTTGATCTCTGCAATCGGCATGTCGATTTTGCTCCAAACAATTGCGATGATGATTTGGTCTCGCAATCCAATGACCTATCCACAATTGTTACCTTCAATTCCTATTGATGTATGGGGGAGTGGCGCTACGATTACTGGCAAGGAAATTGTCATCATTGTGGTTGCGTTAGCGGTGATGTGTGGCTTACTCTTTTTGGTTGAAAAAACTAAACTTGGTAGAGCTATGCGAGCTACAGCAGAGAACACTCAAATTGCTGCACTCATGGGCGTAAATCCTAATCGTGTTATTTCAATTACCTTTATGTTAGGCGGAGCGTTAGCAGCTCTGGCTGGAATCATGATTGCTAGCAACTACGGTAACGTGCATTTTTATATGGGATTCATTCCCGGCCTAAAAGCTTTTACTGCAGCTGTTTTGGGTGGCATCGGAAACTTAAAAGGGGCCATGTTAGGCGGCCTGCTCTTGGGGTTAATTGAATCTTTAGGTGCTGGCTATATTGGTGATTTAACTGGTGGCGTCTTTGGCTCAAACTATCAAGATATCTTTGCCTTCTTGGTGTTGATCTTGGTCTTAGTCATACGTCCAACGGGACTCTTGGGTGAAAGGGTTTCGGATCGTGCTTAGGGAGACCCTATTTAATCGTCTTCCTAGATCCGCCTATTTATGGATCGGCATCATTGCTTTAATTCTGATGCCTTGGGTGGTTGGCGCTAGTGGCGGTAATTACTGGGTACGAGTACTCGATTTTGCTTTGCTTTATATCGTTCTTGCTCTGGGTTTGAATGTCGTTGTGGGCTTTGCTGGACTATTGGACTTGGGATATATCGCTTTTTATGCACTTGGCGCATATAGCTTTGCGCTATTAGCATCCCCACATTTACCGCAGCAGTTTGAGACTATTGCAGCAGCCTTTCCGGAGGGGATGCATTTTTCACCTTGGATAGTTGCTGTGTTCTCCATCATCTTAGCCGCTCTATTTGGAATCATTTTAGGTTTTCCAACGCTACAGTTGCGAGGAGATTACTTAGCGATTGTGACTTTAGGTTTTGGAGAAATTATTCGGATCTTTATGAATAATCTTGATCGCCCATTCAATCTGACGAATGGTCCCAAAGGAATTACCGCAATTGATCCGATTCAGCTATTTGGAATTTCTTTTGCAAAGCCATTGGATCTGGGATTTATACAGATTCCTGGCCTATATCTCGTGTTCTATTTGTTTTTACTCTTGGCCATATCCGTGGCGATTGTTTGTTTGCACTTACAGGACTCACGAATCGGTCGTGCCTGGATAGCAATTCGGGAAGATGAGATTGCAGCTAAGGCGATGGGTATTAATACTCGTAATATGAAGCTGCTGGCCTTTGCTATCGGTGCATCTTTTGCCGGTGTGGCCGGAGTTTTATTTTCTGCTTTTCAGGGATTTGTTTCGCCCGAATCATTCACCCTGTGGGAATCGATTGTCGTATTAGCCATGGTGGTGCTTGGTGGCATTGGGCACATCCCTGGGGTCATTCTAGGTGCAGTTCTACTCGCCATCTTTCCGGAGGTATTACGTGGTATTGCGCAACCTTTGCAACAAGCACTTTTTGGTCATGTGATTATTGATGTTGAAGTCATTCGCCAACTGATTTACGGCTTAGCCCTGATCTTGATCATGCTGTATCGCCCAGGTGGTATCTGGCAAAAGGGCGGGAATAATTCATGATGGAGCACTTACTTTTAGACGTCACTGATGTTTCTAAACGCTTTGGCGGCGTCCATGCACTCGATTCAGTGGGCTTAAAAGTTCCACATGGCTCAATCGTTGGATTAATTGGGCCCAATGGCGCAGGTAAGACTACCTTCTTTAATGTCATTACAGGTTTGTATCCAGCCGACTCCGGGATATTTTTATTGGATGGAAAGTCTTATGTTCCCGAGTCAGTTGCCGAGGTAACTCAGTCTGGGTTAGCCAGAACCTTCCAGAATATTCGTCTATTTGGTGAGATGTCAGTTCTAGAAAACGTGATGGTCGGCTGTCATTGTCGATCGAGCGCGGGAGTAATAGGCGCAATCTTTCGCTTGCCATCTACTAAGCGAGAGGAGCGAGCTATTCGAGATAATTCACTACGACTGCTAGCTTATGTTGGTTTAAGCGACTATGCCGATATTGAGGCTCGTAATTTATCGTATGGTCATCAACGTCGCCTGGAGATCGCACGGGCTTTGGCTACCGAGCCTAAGCTACTGGCTTTAGATGAGCCTGCAGCGGGTATGAATGCAACTGAAAAATTGCAGTTGCGAGAGTTATTGCTGCGTATTCGGGCCGATGGTAAAACCATTTTGCTGATAGAACATGATGTGAGTTTAGTCATGGGTATTTGTGACAGCCTGACAGTGCTCGATTACGGCAAAGTAATTGCCTGGGGTAAGCCTGCAGATGTGCGCACTCATCCAGAAGTGATTAAAGCCTATCTCGGTCAAGGGGCAGTGTGATGGGCGCTCTCCTCAGCGTAAAAAATCTCAAAGTTTCTTATGGCGGTATTAATGCTGTCAAAGGAATTGATTTGCAGGTTGATCAAGGCGAGTTGGTAGCATTAATTGGGGCTAATGGCGCTGGCAAGAGCTCAAGCTTGAAAGCCATTGCTGGTACATTGACTCCATCAGCAGGTGAGATTCGGTTCTCAAGCCATCCTACTGAGAAATTGCCGGCTTATGATTTAGTTCAGCTCGGCTTAAGCATGGTTCCTGAGGGTCGCGGGGTATTTAAGCGCATGACCATCCTAGAAAACCTCCAGATGGGGGCGTTTCTGAAAAAAGATGCCAAGGCAGTTCAGCAAAAGCTAGAAGAGGTCTTCTCTTACTTCCCAAGATTAAAGGAGCGCTTATCGCAGTTAGCGGGAACGCTATCTGGCGGGGAGCAGCAAATGGTAGCGATGGGCAGGGCGATGATGGCTGAACCCAAGTTACTGCTATTAGATGAACCCTCGATGGGTTTATCTCCCATCATGGTAGAAACTATTTTTGATGTCATCCGCAATCTTTCAGGCAGTGGCATGACGATTCTCTTGGTAGAACAAAACGCACGTTTGGCTTTACAGATGGCAAATCGTGCTTATGTCATGGAAAGCGGATTGATTACTTTGAGTGGCTCAGGTAAAGAATTGCTAGAGGACTCTAGAGTACGAACAGCTTATTTAGGGGAATAATCTAGCGTTTAAAAACTCACAGCTCTAAGCGGTTTGCTTGAGTAACTCACGTAGCATATTGGCCATCTGGTGAATCTCATCCTCACTCACATTGAGGGCTGGCATAAAGCGTAATAAGTTTGGCCTTGGTGAATTAATCAATAAACCTTCTGGACTGCGGTCACGAGCCAGTTCAACGAGTTTTCCACCAATATCTTTACCAAGAATGAGTGCGCGCAACAAACCTTCGCCACGCTCACCCTCCAGATTAAATTCTGCGGATAGCTTGAGTAGTTCTGATTTGAGTAATGCACCTTTAGCTTTGACGCCATCCAAAAATCCTGGGGCTAGTAATTGCTCAATGACACTAATACCTACAGCGGTCATGAGTGGGTTGCCGTTGTAGGTGCCACCTTGGTCTCCTGGCACAAAGCAAGCTACTGCATTAGTTGCCATGAGGGCTGCCAAGGGGACGCCACCACCAATACCCTTGCCTAAGGTCATGATGTCTGGCTCAATTCCATATTGCTGGTAAGCAAAGAGACTTCCGGTACGGCCACACCCAGCCTGTACTTCATCAGCGATTAGCAGGATATTATTTTCTTGAGTGAACTTGCGCAGTTCGTGCATAAATTCTTTGGTGGTAGGTATCACACCACCTTCGCCCTGGATGGGCTCAATCATCACCGCAACCGTTTTATCGGTTACGACTTTTTTCACAGACTCTAAATCATTTAATTCCGCCTTTGGAAAGCCAGCAACTTGTGGGGCAAACATCGTATCCCATCCAGGTTTTCCGGAGGCGCTCATCGTGGCTAGTGTGCGGCCATGAAAGCTGTGTTCAAAAGTAATAATCTCAAAAGCACCATTTTTGTTGATCTGCCCCCACTTACGTGCGAGTTTGATGGCACCTTCGTTTGCCTCAGCGCCGCTGTTGGCAAAAAACACTTTATCAAAGCAACTATTTTCGGTGAGTAGATTGGATAAGCCAATCATGGGCTCATTATAAAAAGCAGGGCTTGGGTTGATTATTTTTTTTGCTTGCGCATTGAGTGCTGTAATCATTCCAGGGTTACTGTGACCTAAGCAATTGACAGCCCAACCTTGCAAGAAATCTAAATAACGCTTGCCATTGTTATCTGTTACCCACGAGCCTTTACCTTCAACCATGATGACTTCTGGACGTTTGGTGATGAACATCACTGAATGGGTGTCGATCGCTTGATCTGGCTTATTCATACTCGGTTTGGGTAAATGGGCTAATGAAGTTTCTATTATCTAACTTTATCGGACTTTAGTTGGCGACTAGATCTGCGGCGCTGGTAAAGGAATCTGCAAAGAATTCTTCCTCAGGTAGATGACATTTGGATGAAAAGTCCTCTCGTGCCGCATTGACCATGACTGGTGCGCCACAGGCGTAGACCTGAAGGCCCTTCATATTGGGATGGTCTGCCATCACTGCCTGGTGCACAAAGCCAGTGCGGCCGCCCCAATCATCCTCTGCTAAGGCATCCGAGATGACGGGAATGTACTTGAAGTCAGGAATATCGTTTTGCCAGATCTTGCACAAATGATCTAGATAGAGATCGTTGGGTCGGCGCCCACCCCAGTAGAGCTCTATTGGTCTTTGAATCTTTTTGGCCTGCATCTGTTCGATGATGGATTTAATTGGGGCAAAGCCAGTACCCGCTGCAACAAAGATGATGGGCTTATTGGAGTCTTCTCTTAAGAAAAAGCTACCCATAGGTCCTTCAAAGCGCAGAATATCTTTTTCTTTGAGGGCAGGTGTCGCAGTTCCAAAGACAAAATCAGTAAAGAGGCCGCCGGGTAAATGGCGAATATGTAGCTCGAGGGGGCCTTCTTGATCTGGCGCATTGGCAATTGAGTAGGCGCGGCGCTGACCATCCTTGAGGAGGAACTCTAGATATTGCCCTGCCAAAAATTGAAAGCGCTCAGCGGCAGGTAACTGTAGTTTAAGGATTGCGACATCGCTACTTGGCCTATCAATCACATTCACTCGGCAAGGCATTTTCCGTATAGCAATATCGCCAGCACCTTGAACCTCACGCGCTTCAATCACAAGATCAGATTGAGGGTGGGCGCAGCAAAATAAAGTACCTCCAGTGGTCTCATCCGCTTTACTCAAGGCGCTCTCGCTATGTTGGCCGTGGGTCACCTGACCTTCTATAATTTTGCCCTTACAGGAGCCACAAGCACCATTTTTGCAGCCGTAAGGTAAATTAATGCCTTGACGTAGGGCGGCTTCCAGCAGGGTTTCATCCTGGTTAACAGTAAATTGTTTGCCGCTCGTTTTGAGCGTGATCTGATAAGACACTCTCATTCCTTTCAATAAATCGTTACGATGTTACTTATGCAATCTTTTGGTAAACCTTCTATCCTGATTATTGGCTGCGGTGACATTGGTCTGCGGGTAGCTAAGCAGCTTTCCCGTAGTCATCGAGTTTTTGCCTTAACGACCTCGAAAAGTCGTTTTCAGGAGTTGAGGAAGGTTGGCGCGACTCCTATTTTGGGTAATCTGGACCGGCCAGAATCTTTATGGCGCTTATCCGGTTTAGCTCAAACCGTCATTCATTTAGCGCCACCCCAAAATCAGGGAAGTCGTGATTGCCGAACCCGCAACCTCATCCGAATTTTAGCCCAAGGATCCAATGCCGTCAGGCGCTTGATTTATATCAGCACTACAGGTGTCTATGGTGATCAGAAGGGTGCTAAAGTCAGCGAGAGTACCCCAGTCAGCCCTCAGAGTGAGCGTGCCCAAAGAAGGGTCGATGCTGAGCTTGCATTGCGTTTGTGGGCACCCGCTCATGGAGTAGCTTTAACTATTTTGCGTGTACCCGGTATTTATGCGGCAGACCGTCTACCGCTAGAGCGTCTGCAGTCTCAGACACCAGTATTACGACCCGAGGAAGATGCTTACTCAAATCATATTCATAGTGATGATTTGGCAAGGTTAGTTTGCGCTGCGGTGTATCACGGTAAACCACAGAGAGTAATCAATACGTGCGATGGTGGTGAGACCAAAATGGGAGACTATTTTGATGAGGTAGCGGATGCCTTTGGCCTAGATAGACCACCTAGAATGCCAGCCAAGCAATTACAAAAAATTGTCAATCCGATGCTATGGTCATTTATGCGCGAATCTAGAAGAGTCACTAACACTCGGCTGCATGAACTCAAAACGCCACTTCGTTATCCGAGCGTGGCGCATTTTCTAAATACTATTTCCAAGAATCCTTAAGGCCAACGGTTCGGTTAAATACTGGCTTGCCAGGTTTGGAATCAAGCTGATCGGCAACAAAGTAGCCGTGACGCTCAAATTGAAAGCGCTCTTCTGCTTTCACTTCTTTCATGCAAGGCTCAAGGTAGGCGGCAATGGTTTGTTTGGAATGGGGATTAATCGCATCTAAGAAATTCTTATCGCCACTATCAGGATGCGGATCGCTAAAGAGGTGATCGTACAAACGTACTTCACTAGGAATCGCTTCAGCAGCGCTAATCCAGTGAATATTACCTTTCACCTTATAGTTATTTGAGCCAGCGGTACCACTCTTACTATCGGGGAAGTAATTTGCATTCACCGCAATGACATTACCATTGGTATCAGTCTCAAATCCCGTACATTCGATTACAAAGCCATGGCGCAGACGTACGCGGCTTCCAGACTGATCACCAATCGGTGGAAATAATCTGAAGAAACCTTTGATAGGTTCTTGCATGAAGTCGTCTGCTTCAATCCATAGCTCACGCGTGAAATGAAATTCACGATTACCCCATTCAGGATGTTGTGGGTGACGTGGTGCTGAGCAAGGCTCTTTTGTGGCGGCATCAAAGTTCTGAATGATAAGCTTGAGTGGTTTGAGTACCGCAGTAGCACGAGGTGCTCTTGCTTCCAGATCATCACGCAGCGCTTGATCAAGAGTGCTCATATCAATCCAACTATCTGCTTTTGAGACCCCAATACGTTCGCAAAATAAACGAATACTTTCTGGGGTATAGCCGCGGCGACGGATACCCACAATCGTTGGCATGCGTGGATCATCCCAACCATCAACCCGTTTTTCCTCAACGAGCTGCAATAGTTTGCGCTTGCTAGTAATGGTGTAAGTCAAATTTAGACGGGCAAACTCATGCTGATGTGGAACGGGATCTTTGAAGACACCTAGTTCTTTCAGTGAATTAACAATCCAGTCATACAAAGGGCGGTTGTTCTCAAACTCGAGAGTACAAATAGAGTGGGACACATTCTCTAGCGCATCAGAAATACAGTGCGTGAAGTCATATAGAGGATAGATGCACCACTTACTACCAGTGCGATGGTGATCCGTATGTCGAATACGGTAGACCACGGGATCGCGCATCATGATATTGGGGTGAGCCATATCAATTTTTAGGCGCAGAACATGTTCACCATCTTTGAACTTCCCGTCCTGCATCTCGCGAAAGAGGGCAAGATTTTCTTCCGGACTACGTTCACGATACGGGCTGTTTTTTCCTGCTTGACCAAAGTTACCGCGATTGATATGAATGTCATCGGCACTTTGACTATCAACATAAGCTTTGCCATTCTGAACTAGGATTTGTGCAAACTCATAGAGGCGATCAAAGTAGTCGCTGGCGTGATAAAGATGGGTGCCCCAATCAAACCCAAGCCATTTGACTGCATCCAAAATACTGTCTGCGTATTCGATATCTTCTTTGACTGGGTTGGTGTCATCAAGGCGCATATTGCAACGCGCACCACCAGGTTGATTGTTGTAGTCAGTAGCAAGGCCAAAGTTTAGGCAAATACTTTTCGCATGGCCAATATGTAAATAGCCATTGGGCTCGGGCGGAAAGCGCGTAATGATCGATGGGATTGCCTCACCAGCTAAATTAGTGCGCTTGGCAAAAGCACCACTTGCTAAGTCATGATCAATGATCTGACGTAAGAAGTTGGAGGGCTCAGCTAGGGTGCCAGTACTTACTTTTGAGGGCTTGCTATCTTCAGACATAGTCACATTGTAGAGAAAACCTCTTACCTATAAAGAAAAAGCCCGCAAACTGCTGCGGGCTCGTTTTTATAGAGGTGAAGCGAATTAATCTTCTACGAATGCCTCTTCGCGAGTCTTCTTCACCGCCGGCAAGGCTACGATCACTACCAAGAGGGCTGCAGCAATCAGCAATCCTAATGAAAGTGGGCGAGTCAGGAAGGTGGTGAAATCACCGCGTGATAGTAATAGGGCGCGACGGAAGTTCTCTTCCATCATGGGCCCAAGCACGAAGCCTAAGAGCAATGGAGGAGGTTCGCAACCCAGTTTGAAGAACAGGTAACCAATCAAGCCAAAGCCTGCAGTGACATAGACGTCAAATACTGTGTTGTTCACGGTGTATACGCCGATACAGCAGAACACCAAAATGGCTGGATAGAGGAAGCGGTATGGAATCTTCAAAAGCTTGACCCAAATACCAATGAGGGGCAAGTTCAAGAGAATCAACATCACGTTACCAATCCACATCGAAGCAATCAGACCCCAGAACAAGGCTGGGTTGCTGGTCATCACTTGTGGACCTGGTTGAATGTTATGAATGGTCATCGCGCCAACCATTAAAGCCATCACAGCGTTTGGTGGGATACCCAATGTGAGCAATGGAATGAATGAGGTTTGAGCGGCAGCATTGTTCGCTGCTTCAGGACCCGCAACACCTTCAATGGCGCCTTTACCAAACTCATGGCTGTACTTGGAGGATTTTTTCTCAACAGAGTAAGCGCCGAATGCAGCTAAGGCAGCGCCACCACCAGGCAGAATGCCCAGGATAGAACCAATAGTGGTGCCGCGCAAAATAGATGGAATCATGCGCTTCACATCAGTTTTGGTTGGGACCATAGTTGTAAGCTTATTGAGGAAGCCCTCATCATCACCAGTTTTCTCAAGGTTACCCATGATTTCTGCGAAACCAAATACACCCATCGCAACCGCAACGAAGCCGATACCATCGCTGAGTTCTGGAATATCAAACGCATAGCGTGAGACACCAGAGTTCACGTCGGTACCAATGAGGCCCATCAAAAGACCCAAGATAATCATGCCGATCGCCTTGATCAAAGAGCCGGATGCTAGAACAACCGCACCAATGAGTCCTAAGACCATGAGTGAGAAATACTCAGCAGGACCAAACTTAAAGGCGAGCTGTGAGAGAGGCGCAGCAAATGCAGCCAAAATTAAAGTGGCCACGCAACCTGCAAAGAATGAAGCGGTACCGGCAGTAAACAAGGCAACACCAGCTCGACCATTGCGAGCCATTTGGTAGCCATCGATCGCGGTCACCACCGAGGACGTCTCCCCCGGAATGTTGAGCAAAATCGCGGTTGTGGATCCACCATACTGTGAGCCGTAATAAATACCAGCCAACATAATGAGTGCAGCAATTGGAGGCAGCGCATACGTTGCTGGCAAGAGCATCGCGATAGTGGCGATAGGGCCAAGACCAGGCAATACGCCGATAAGGGTTCCCAGCACGCAGCCGATCAGACAGTACAGGAGGTTCTGTAGAGTAAATGCAGTTTCGAAACCAAGGCCTAAGTTAGCAAATAAATCCATTTTGTAATGTCCCGGTTCTTTATTGTTGTAGGAATACTGGCAGGAGCGGGAACTGAAGCTTCAGGCCCAACACAAATACTGAATAGGTAAAAGTGACCAAGAAGGCTGCATTAATAGTGGTGCCTTTCCAGGTAAATTCTTTGCTGGCACTAGCGGCAACAAAAACTAAGACCACCACAGCTACTAAGAAGCCCATTCTGGGAAGTAAAAGGCCATACAAAACAACTGCACCGGTGATCTGAGCGATGATTCGCCAATTAAATTTTGGAATGCTTTCAATTGCTGCTTTTGCGCCAAAAGACTTCACTAGAACCAAGAGGCCCAAAAGGGTCATCAGGAGGCCCAAATAGAATGGGAAATAGCCCGGACCCATTTTGGCGGCCGTACCCATCTGGTATTGAGTTGCTACGATAGTGAAGAAGAGGCCAATGACCATATACATGATCCCAGCCCCAAAATCCCGTTGATTGCGAATTTTCAATTTGTACTCCTTAATGATCGACTTAAGTGCCGATTTATTGATGTTGTGCGATTGTAAGGCACTAGGGGGGTCTACTGTCTAGGGTTTGCCCTAGGCAGGTGCCAATGCGATAATTATCGGTATGAAAGTCTCTCAAATTCGCCAGGCATACCTAGATTTCTTTGCCCAAAAAGGTCACCAAATCGTTCCATCCAGTCCGGTCGTCCCCGGGGATGACCCAACCCTGTTATTTACCAATGCGGGGATGAACCAGTTCAAAGACGTGTTTTTAGGGTTCGATAAGCGCCCCTACAACCGCGCTACTAGTTCCCAGAAGTGCATTCGAGCCGGTGGAAAACACAATGATTTGGATAATGTCGGCTATACCGCGCGTCATCACACCTTTTTTGAGATGTTGGGTAATTTTTCTTTTGGGGATTACTTCAAGAAAGATGCGATTCAGCTTGCATGGGATTTACTGACCCAAGTCTTTAAGTTACCTAAAGAAAAACTGTTAGTCACGGTCTATGCGGAAGATGATGAGGCTTACGAGATCTGGAATAAGCAGATCGGCATTCCAACTGATCGCATTATTCGGATTGGTGACAACAAGGGCGCGCGTTACGCTTCTGACAATTTCTGGATGATGGGTGATACCGGACCCTGCGGTCCTTGTACAGAGATTTTCTATGATCATGGTGATCATATTCCTGGCGGCCCTCCTGGTAGTCCAGATGAAGATGGTGATCGCTATATTGAAATTTGGAATAACGTTTTCATGCAGTTCAACCGTGATGAAGCGGGGGTCATGCATCCCCTGCCTAAGCCTAGTGTGGATACGGGCATGGGTCTTGAGCGCATTGCCGCTATTTTGCAGCACGTTCACTCTAACTATGAGATCGATCTCTTTGTCAATTTACTAAAGGCTGCTAAAGATGCGGTAGATTCTGCTGGTGAAGGGAGCTGTGATGCGCAGAGTCCTTCGCTTAAAGTGATTGCTGACCATATTCGTGCCTGTAGCTTTGTTATTGTTGATGGCGTCATTCCAGGTAATGCAGGACGCGGTTATGTATTGCGTCGCATTGCACGTCGTGCGATTCGTCATGGCTACAAGTTAGGTGCACGCAAACCATTCTTCTATCAATTGGTTCCTGCGCTGGTCAAAGAGATGGGCGATGCCTATCCAGAATTGCGGGCTGCACAAGATAAGGTTGGTGAAGTACTGAAGCAAGAGGAAGAGCGCTTCTTCCAGACGATTGCCAACGGTATGGAAATTTTGGATGGCGCATTAGCCGGCGGCGCCAAAGTGGTTGATGGTGAAACCGCTTTCCGTTTACATGATACTTTTGGTTTCCCATTGGATTTAACCGCAGACGTCTGCCGTGAGCGTGGCGTGACAGTCGATTCCTCAGGTTTTGAAGTAGCGATGCAAAAGCAGCGCGACCAAGCTAGGGCGGCAGGCAAGTTCAAGGTAGCTCAAGGCTTAGAGTACAAAGGCCAGCCTACCCAGTTTCATGGTTATGACACCTTAAAACATGAGGGTGCAAAGGTAAGCGCCTTGTATGTAGATGGTTCTGCTGTAACTTCAGCAAAGGCTGGTGATACTGCTGTGATCGTGCTAGACAACACGCCTTTCTATGCAGAGTCTGGCGGCCAAGTGGGCGACAAAGGCGAGCTTCGTAATGAGACTGTCCGTTTTGCAGTAGAAGATACCTTTAAGATTCAGGCCGATGTCTTTGGTCACCAAGGTGAGTTGCTCGAGGGCGAGCTTAAGGTCGGTGATGTGCTCAATGCTTTGGTAGATGTTCAACAAAGAACCGACACGATGCGTAATCACAGTGCAACGCATATCTTGCACAAAGCTTTGCGTGAAGTATTGGGTGATCATGTGCAGCAAAAAGGTTCGCTGGTGGATGCTACCAAGACCCGTTTTGACTTTACGCATAATGCTCCGATTACAGCTGAGCAAATTCGAAAAATAGAAGACATTGTGAATCAAGAGATTTTGGTGAACACTGCCACCTCAGGTAAGGTCATGTCTTTAGAGGATGCGCAAAAGACGGGCGCCATGATGTTATTTGGCGAGAAATATGGCGAAGAAGTGCGTGTACTAGAAATCGGTAGCTCTAAAGAGCTATGTGGCGGCACGCACGTATCACGCACTGGAGATATCGGTAGTCTTAAGATTGTTTCTGAAGGCGGCGTAGCGGCTGGCATTCGCCGTGTTGAGGCTGTCACTGGCAATAATGCGCTTCACTTCTTGCAGGGCATGGAAGACAGAATGAATGAGGCTGCAGCGATACTGAAAACCCACCCAGCAGATTTGGTAAATCGCGTCACTCAATTACAAGAGAGTTTGCGTCAGGCAGAGCGTGAGCTAGAAAAAGTAAACTCCAAATTGGCAGCAAGTCAGGGTGACGAGTTGGCTGGTCAAGCAATCGATGTTAATGGTCTCAAAGTACTGGCTGCTCGCTTGGATGGAGCTGACGCAGGGGTCTTACGTGAAACTATGGACGCACTCAAGGCAAAGCTCAAAACTGCAGCAATCGTTCTGGCATCCGTACAGGGCGATAAGGTCAGTTTAATTGCCGGTGTTACTGCAGACTCTATTGGCAAGGTTAAAGCGGGTGATCTTGTGAACTTCGTTGCTCAGCAGGTGGGTGGCAAAGGAGGCGGTAAGCCAGAGATGGCGATGGCTGGCGGAACGGATCCTAGTAAGTTAGGCGCAGCCTTGGACGGCGTTAAAGATTGGATAGCAAGCAAATGACTGATCAAAATATTGCATTTAATGCTGAGGTAGACGCGATTGGTATGAATTGCCCATTACCTATTCTGCGTACCAAAAAGGCCTTAGCCACAATGCAGTCAGGCGAAGTGCTGAAGATCAAAGCAACCGATGCTGGTGCCACTCATGACTTTCCAGCATTTGCCAAACAAACAGGTAATGAATTGATTCTGAGTACTACTGAGGGCGACGTCTTCATTTTCTTCCTCAAAAGAAGATAAGACGAGGAGAGGAGTCTTAGGTTAAAGAGCGACTCTTTAAGAAGGCCGCAAAATCAGTTGCTACTTCTGGGTGACGAAGGGCAAATTCCACTGAAGCTTTAAGGTAGCCAAGCTTGCTACCGCAGTCATAGCGGACGCCATCGTACTCATAAGCAAATACAGGATCTTGCTTCAGCAAGGAAGCAATCGCATCGGTCAACTGAATCTCGCCACCAGCACCGGGCTTCAGATTGCGAATATGACTAAAAATATCAGAGGACAGAACATAACGTCCAACAACTGCTAAGTTCGAAGGTGCATCTTTGGGTTGTGGCTTTTCTACAATGCCATTGAGGCGATAAATGCCTTTAGCCACCTCATCACCAGATACGATGCCATATGAACTACTCTTGGCTGGATCAATCTTTTCTACAGCGATCACTGAACCGTTTTGCTCATTAAACACCTTGAGCATCTGTTTAAGCACGGGTGGTTGTCCATCTAATAAGTCATCTGCCAAGATGATGGCAAAGGGCTCATCGCGAACTAGTTTTTCTGCACAGAGAACTGCATGACCTAAACCGAGTGCTTCAGGTTGACGCACATATACGCAATCAACATGACTAGGCTTAACGCTCCGCACAATTTCTAGCAGAGATTGCTTGTTTTTTGCTTCCAGTTCAGCTTCAAGCTCATATGCTTTATCAAAGTGATCTTCAATGGCGCGTTTACTGCGACCAGTAACAAAAATCATCTCAGTAATGCCAGCCGCTATGGCTTCTTCAACGGCATACTGAATCAAGGGCTTATCAACCACATTGAGCATCTCTTTTGGGCTTGCTTTGGTAGCAGGCAAGAAGCGAGTGCCTAAGCCGGCAACAGGAAAAACGGCTTTGGTAACAGCTTTAGTAGTTAATGGCATAAGGGTTCCGATCGCTCTGGATTTGCTACTGCTTTATTTCAGACGCTCTAATTGTGCAACAAGCTTCTCATGATTTTGCTCAAAACCAGCAAGACGTTGTTTTTCTTGGGCAACTACCTCTTCTGGAGCGCGGGCTACAAAGCTTTCATTGGTCAATTTGCCACGGGCTTTAGTGATTTCATTGGCGAGGCGCTCAATTTCCTTGCCAAGTCGAATACGCTCTGCTGCAACATCAACCTCAATCTTCAGAAGTAGCTTCAGGTCTCCAACGAGTGCCATCGGAGCGCCAGGAGCATCTTTTTCCAAGCCAGACTCATCGCGATAGATTTTGACCTCAGAGAGTTTAGCTAAGGCGAGTAAGTAAGGTGTCGCTTTTTGCAGGAAGGCTTCTGGTCCACTAATCCAAAGGGGAACCTTTTGACCGGGCGGAACTTGCATCTCGCCACGCAAGTTTCTGCAGGCATCTACGATGGCTTTGATCTGCGCCACCCAAGTTTCACTCTTCTCATCAATCTTTTCTGGCTGAGAGATTGGATATGACTGGAGTGCAATTGTTTGCTTTTCTTGTTTTGCTAAATCTTTTCCAGACTTAGGGCCTACGGTTTGCCAAAGCGTCTCGGTGATGAATGGAATTAGTGGATGTGCCATTCGTAAGATGGTTTCTAGAACGCGCAATAGCGTGCGACGAGTGGCACGTTGTTGTGCTGGCGTGCCTGTTTGCAGTTGCACCTTGGCAAGTTCTAGGTACCAATCACAATATTCATCCCAAACAAATTGATAAATGCTGCTGGCGATATTGTCAAAGCGATAATTCTCAAAACCTTTGGCAACTTCAGCCTCAGTTCTTTGTAGTTGAGAAACAATCCATTTATCTGCAGGTGAGAAATCCAAATAGCCTTCAGGCCCACATTGATTGTCGCAAGGCGCAAAGCCATTTTCTTCATCACCACCTGGGCAGTTCATCAGCACAAAGCGGGTGGCATTCCATAACTTATTGCAGAAATTGCGATAGCCTTCACAACGCTTCTGGTCAAAGTTGATATTGCGACCAAGAGAGGCCAGTGATGCAAAGGTAAAACGCAAGGCATCGGTTCCAAATGCAGGAATGCCGTCTGGAAACTCTTTTTTGGTTTTCTTGCTAATACTTTCTGCTTGCTTAGGGTTCATTAAGCCAGTAGTACGTTTTCCGACTAACTCTTCAATCTTGATGCCATCGATCAAGTCAATTGGGTCCAAGGTATTGCCTTTGGACTTACTCATCTTTTGACCTTCAGCATCACGCACTAAGCCGTGAACGTAGACAGTATGAAACGGCACCTTGCCAGTGAAGTGACAGGTCATCATGACCATGCGTGCTACCCAGAAGAAAATAATGTCAAAGCCAGTAACCAATACCGATGAGGGTAGGAAGTGATTTAAGGCAGGTGTTTTTTCTGGCCAGCCTAGGGAGCTAAAAGGGACAAGTGCTGAGCTAAACCAAGTATCGAGAACATCAGGATCACGATTCAGTTTTCCTGAATAGCCAGCTACAGTAGCTTTTACTCTAGCCTCTTCTTCGGAGCGGGCCACAAAGATTTGACCGTCATCGCTATACCAGGCGGGGATTTGATGACCCCACCAGAGCTGGCGTGAGATACACCAGTCTTGAATATTTTCTAACCACTGAGTGTAAGTGTTAATCCAGTTTTCTGGAACGAGCTTAATGTCACCCTTAGTGACTGCATCTAATGCAGCGCCAGCGATCGACGAGCCAGGCTGATATTGATTATCCGGACTGGGTTTAGACATTGCTACAAACCATTGGTCAGTGAGCATCGGCTCAATAATCGTTTGAGTGCGATCGCCACGGGGCACCATGAGTTTGTGCGGCTGAACTTTTTCTAATAGGCCCGCCGCATCTAAATCAGAAACGATTTTTTTACGAGCAGCAAAACGTTCCATACCTTGATAAGTAGCTGGTGCATTTTCATTAACCTTTGCGTCCAGCGTGAGGATATTAATGAGGGGCAATTGATGACGTTGTCCTACTGCATAGTCATTAAAGTCATGTGCTGGTGTTACCTTCACTACGCCAGTACCAAAAGCTAAATCCACATAGTCATCAGCAATGATCGGGATTTGACGATTACATAAAGGAAGATTGACTGACTTGCCTATGAGGTGTTTATAGCGTTCATCTTCTGGGTTCACCATGACGGCAACGTCACCCAGCAAAGTCTCGGGACGAGTAGTAGCCACGGTGAGCGAGCCTGTGCCATCTGCTAAGGGGTAGCGGATGTGCCACATCGAACCATCTTCCTCTTCACTCACGACTTCAAGATCCGATACCGCAGTACCTAAAACAGGATCCCAGTTCACTAAACGTTTTCCGCGATAAATCAAACCTTGTTCGTGTAGGCGAACAAAAACTTCCACTACTGCCTTGGACATCTTGCTGTCCATCGTGAAATATTCTTTACTCCAATCAATCGAAGCGCCTAGGCGACGAATTTGACGGGTGATGGTATTACCGGAAGTTTCTTTCCATTCCCATACTTTTTCTAAAAACTTTTCACGACCCAAGTCATGACGAGAAACTTTTTGTGCATCGAGCTGACGCTCAACTACGATTTGGGTGGCAATGCCAGCGTGGTCGGTACCAGGTACCCACAAAGTATTTTTGCCAGACATGCGTGCATGACGAACCAGCCCATCCATGATGGTTTGGTTAAAGGCGTGACCCATGTGTAGGGTGCCGGTGACATTGGGAGGTGGCAGCTGAATGGAAAAATCATCCTTACCTTCCAGCATGGTGGCATCAGCAATACCCCTGCGCTCCCACTCTGGACCCCAGTAGGCTTCGATCGGGGCAGGTTCATAGGATTTAGCGAGTTCGTCTGCTGAACTAGCTGCTGGTGAATTAGGGGTATTTGAGGCATTTGGCATAAGAGGCAAATTATAATTGGGGCGATGTACTCTGATCTGCTCGCCAACCTCAATCCAGAACAGCGCGAGGCAGTAACCCTCCCGCCTGTCAATGAAAACGGCCAAGCCCAATCAGCCATGATTTTGGCTGGGGCTGGTAGCGGTAAGACTCGTGTCCTCACCACACGTATTGCCTGGTTGATCCAAACAGGCCAGGTGTCCCCTATAGGCGTCCTAGCGGTCACTTTTACCAATAAAGCTGCCAAAGAGATGATGGTGCGCTTAAGCGCCATGTTGCCGATTAATACCCGAGGCATGTGGATTGGTACTTTTCATGGTCTTTGCAACCGTTTATTGCGAGCACACCATAAAGATGCTGGCTTGCCATCCACATTCCAAATCTTAGATACCCAAGATCAGCTTTCTGCCATTAAGCGACTTTTGAAGGGTTTGAAGGTAGATGATGAGAAGTACCCTCCAAAACAACTGCAGTACTTTATTGCTCATGCAAAAGAGCGCGGACAGCGTGCCAAAGATTTGTCAGTAGGCGATGATTTTCAGGCGAAGATGGCGCAACTTTATGCAGCCTACGATGAGCAATGCCAGCGTGAAGGAGTGGTGGATTTTGCTGAACTCCTCTTGCGCAGCTACGAGCTGCTAAAACATAGTGAAGCGATTCGAACTCATTATCAAGAGCGCTTCCGTCACATTTTGATCGACGAGTTTCAGGATACCAATGCTTTGCAATATGCGTGGCTCAAATTGTTATCTGGCCATGATGCTAGTCGTATTAATGTGAGTGGCATGGGAAGCAGTGCAGTGTTTGCCGTAGGCGATGACGATCAAAGTATTTATGCCTTCCGCGGCGCTGATGTTGAGAACATGCGTCTTTACGAGAAGCAGTATCACCCCATGATGGTGAAATTAGAGCAGAACTATCGCTCACACGGACATATCCTAGATACAGCAAATCATTTGATTGCCAATAACTCAGAACGACTTGGAAAAAATCTACGAACTGATGCAGGCCACGGTGAACCCGTTCGTATCTTTGATGCGCCAAGCGACCATGCAGAAGCTGCTTGGTTGGTTGATGAGATTAAGGCCCTAATTAGTAGCGGTATTAAGCGTACCGAAATAGCACTGCTGTATCGAAGTAATGCGCAGTCTCGAATTATTGAACATGCCTTGTTCTCAGCAGCCATTCCCTATCGCGTCTATGGTGGATTACGATTCTTCGAACGTGCTGAAATTAAACACGCACTTGCGTATTTGCGATTGCTCGAAAATCCGAACGATGACACTTCTTTCTCACGGGTAGTCAATTTTCCTACACGTGGCATTGGCGCAAGATCAATCGAGACATTACAAGATGCAGCTAGGTCTCAGCAATGTTCTCTGTATACGGCCGCATCTTCCTTAGAGGGTAAAGCCGGTGCTGCTCTAGGTGGATTTGTGCGTTTAGTAGATCACATGCGTGAAGCCACACGACATAACACCCTTCCGGAAACTGTTGAGTTTGTAATACAGCATAGCGGTTTGATTCAGCACTATCTCTCGGAGCGTGAAGGTCAAGATCGTGTAGAGAACTTACAAGAATTGATTAATGCTGCAACCGCTTTTATTGCGGAAGAGGGTTACGGGCAGGACGCCGCTGCGGCCATGCTTCCTGGGGAAAATGCTCCTAGCGTCGTTGAGTTATCACCCTTAGCAGCCTTCTTATCCCACGCTTCCTTAGAGGCCGGGGATAACCAAGCACAAGCGGGACAAGATGCGGTGCAGTTAATGACAGTGCACTCCGCCAAAGGCTTGGAGTTCACTTCTGTGTTCATTACGGGTCTAGAGGAAGGTTTATTTCCTCATGAGAATAGTATCAATGAGCAAAATGGTTTAGAGGAAGAGCGCCGTTTAATGTATGTCGCAATTACTCGCGCTAAGGAGCGTTTGTATTTGTCGCACACTCAATCGCGTATGCTCCATGGCCAAGTGCGCTACAACATGCCATCCCGTTTCTTAGAAGAATTACCTTCTGAATCTTTGAAGTGGCTCACGCCAAAGGCAAAAGACGCCCGCTGGGGTGGTGGTAGTCATTCTGGAACGACCTGGCAGGATGGTTATACCCGCCAGCGCGAATATGAATCTAATGATTTCTTTGACTCTGGCAGCGAACGTCCAAGACCTACAAAGCGCGTTGGCTCAGCTTCAACTGAAGTGAAAAGATTGGCTTCGCCACCGCGTGGAAGTTATCCCTTTTCTATTGGTCAAAATGTGTTCCACACAAAATTTGGTGAGGGGCGCGTTACAGGCTTAGAAGGAGTTGATGCAGATGCGCGAGCCCAAGTGAGTTTCAAGCGTCATGGCGTGAAATGGTTGCAGCTCAGTATTGCCAAGCTTGCTGCGATTGATTAGTTTTATTCCTCAGTTGATGCTTAAGCAGATGGAATGACTTCATCTTCTGTGAAACAAGCTTTCCAGGTTGCATAGAAAGAGCAATGCATGACAGTCAGGCCTGCCATAGAGATGGGCGCAATGATGAAAGAAGCAGCCTGACCTAGATCCATTGCATCAAAAATCATGCCCACCGTTAATGGGATGGCAATCAAAACAACGCTCCAAATCGTCAGGTATGCAAAGAATGCAGCCTTGTTAGTCCAGGAGGCTAAGAAGCTAGAAAAGAGTGCTTGAGCAACTGGCATATCGGCCCAGGCCACTAGAACTGGTGAGAACCACATCAACATGGCCACTGGAATATAGAGAATTGCTCCAAAGAACAGTACCAAGTAAATTTGACGAAGGGCCTCAGGTGTAATTGGCTTATCGCTTGTCATCAATGGGATCAGTAATTCAAAATCTACTAAGAGGCTTAAGGCAAAGCTGAGAAGTAAAATTAGAACCGCATATACGATGCCCAGTTGCAAGATGCGTTTGCGTATGAGGGCGCCAGATTTCAGTGCGATCAAATACACCATCGGACTGATGTGCTCCTTTTGAATAGCTTGGCGACAAGCAGTCATAAAACCTACCGATAGTGTTGGCGTGAGAAGTAACACAGCAAATACACCAATCACCGGAATAATCACTGCCAATTGAGCAGCAAAGATATACAAAAAGACCAACATCAAGAAGCCCAATGGATTCTGCTTGAAAAGCCAAATGCCTTGTCTGATCCAGGTATAACCTTCTTTGGGTAAAACGGAGTTTAGTTTCATAAGGATCGGCGACTTAAAAGAATGCGTTCAAAGTGAGTTGGGTCATGTGGCGTCAACATTTGCGCATTTCTAGGTAAATAAAAATCCCAAAGGCGGGATACCCAGAAACGCAGTGCCGCTGCACGTAGCATTAGAGGCCAGCTTGCTTGCTCTTCAGTAGTAAGAGGGCGTACTGATTGATACGCTTGCATGAGGGCATCAAGGCGTGCAGGATCTAAATCCTGCTTATTGTCACCCAGACACCAATCATTTGCAGTCACTGCTAGATCAAATAACCACTTATCAGTACCAGCGAAATAGAAGTCAAAGAAACCACCTAGTTGATCCTGAGAGGTATCGGCTGATCCGCTTGGATCAAATAAGACGTTGTCACGAAAGAGATCGCAGTGGCTGGCACCCTGAGGAATCATGTCATAAGCAGCTGAGCTGAAAAAGGTTTCTTGTATTGCTAGCTCGTGCGTCAGCAAATCTTTTTGAGATGTATTGAGGTGTGGCAATACTAAAGGAATTGTTTTTTGCCACCAGCTAAGGCTGCGAAGATTTTCCTGGGTCTTAGAAAAGTCTTTTCCAGCTAAATGCATCTTGGCTAACATCTCGCCAACCATGCTGCAGTGTTTTGCCTCTGGCTCGAGTCTAGCTAATCCAGGCAGCTTACTCACAATTGCAGCAGGCTTGCCTTTGAGTGAAAACAGAATTGCACCTTGACGATTCTCAATCGGCTTCGGAACTGGAATGCCTTTGTTTGCCAGGTGACGCATCAACTCCAGGTAATAAGGTAGTTGCTGCGCAGATAATCTTTCGAAGATAGTTAAAACATATTCTTGTTTTTTGCCATCTTGGAGAGTGTCTAGAAAAAAATTGGAGTTTTCAATCCCACCATGAATCCCCCGAATTTCGCTGGCTTGACCAATCTTGAAGTCTTCAGAAATCCAATGGGAAATATCTTTTAGTTCGATTGGGGTAAATACAGCCATAAAGCAGCAATTATTCTTTATTGAATCGGAATACTAATGCTGGGTACGCTGAGCAAACCACCATCTCCAGATTGCGCTCCAGGCTTCACAGAATCTGGTGGAGACATTTCGTAGGTCGTGAACTTCGTTTTCACTTGCACTTGCGTTGGACTGTTTATGTCTTTGTATTCAGTGATTTCAGTGCCGTTTGCGTCCTTGTATTTATAGCTCGGGCTGCGGCTTTGGGGAGAATTGAGGGTGCCTGATGGAGTTGCAACCGGTGCAAGTGGCTGATTGTTGATTCGGTTGAGTTCTGAGGGGCTTAAGGCCTGGCTGTTATTCTGGGCATGTGCAGGCGTTGCTGCTAAAAGTCCAAAAGCCATCAAAAAGCTCATGAGAGCCAGGTTTTGACTGAAGGCGTGGCCAATTAAGTTAGTTAGTGCATGCATCATTTTTCACCTTTTTAAGCTTGCTCTCGGACGGTTCCTTAACCAGACCCGTAGGCAATTCACAACTAGATTGTACGATTGCGGTATGACTAAACATAGACTCTTGTTAGTAGACGGCTCTAGCTACCTCTACCGCGCCTTCCATGCCATGCCAGACCTCAGAAATGGGGCTGGGGAGCCCACTGGGGCTATCTATGGCATGGTCAATATGATGCGCCGAGCTCGGTCTGAGCTTAAGGCTGACCACATTGCTTGTGTTTTTGACGCCAAAGGCAAGACTTTCCGGGATGAAATGTACTCCGAATACAAGGCCCATCGTTCCCCAATGCCAGAGGATTTGGTCAAACAAATTGAGCCGATTCATGCGATTGTCAAAGCATTGGGGTGGCCGGTATTAATGGTTTCTGGAGTTGAGGCTGATGATGTGATCGGTACCTTGGCTTGCCAAGCTACAGAAGCGGGTTGGGAGACCATCATCTCCACTGGCGATAAGGATTTGGCTCAGTTGGTCAATTCATCGGTGACCTTGATTAATACGATGAGTAATGAAAAGCTAGATATCAATGGCGTGATTGAAAAGTTTGGCGTTCCACCAGAGCGCATAGTCGATTACTTATCCATTATTGGGGATACGGTCGACAACGTTCCGGGCGTGCCTAAGGCTGGACCGAAGACGGCCAATAAATGGTTAGCAGAATTTGGTGATCTTGATAATTTGATGGCCAATGCTGATCAAGTAAAAGGCGTTGTTGGGGAAAATCTGCGCGCCTCATTAGGGTGGCTACCTCAAGCACGACAACTAATTACTGTTAAAACCGATTGTGATTTATCACCCCATCTACCAGGCTTAGATGATCTCCATGCGAAGTCTGAAGATGCAGCCTTACTGCGCGAGCTGTTTGAGCGCTATGCTTTTAAGACTTGGTTACGTGATGTAGAAAAACAGCTAACAAGCCCGCCTGATGAAGCTCCTGCGGCTGCCTTTGACTTAGCGGGCACTCTAATTGCTCATCAAGCATCGGATGAGTCTGTCTTAGCTAGAAAATCTTCAGTGATTGCAACTTCGCCCACGAAAGATTTATCGCAAGATACTAGAGATTTTCAAGGTGCGATTGAGAAGACATATGAATGCGTAGTGGACGAAGCAAGTCTTGAAAAATGGCTAAAGAAAATTGATGCTGCGCAATTGACAGCGGTTGATACCGAAACCACTAGTTTGGATGCACTTGCTGCAGAGTTGGTTGGTATTTCACTATCGGTAAAACCTGGTGAGGCTTGTTACATTCCGGTGGCGCATCGCAATGGAGAGGTGCAGCTAGATCGCGCCACTGTTCTTGCGCGTATGAAGCCTTGGTTAGAGAGTAAAACGCATTTAAAGGTCGGGCAAAACTTAAAGTATGACGCGCATATCTTTGCCAACTATGGGATTACCTTAAACGGCGTTGCATTTGATACCTTGTTAGAGTCTTATGTGTTGGAATCGCATCTTCCTCACAATATGGATAGCTTGGCTGAGCGTCACCTAGGTATGAAGACGATTCGCTACGAAGAGGTTTGTGGCAAGGGCGTTCATCAAATTGGCTTTGATCAAGTCGATCTCAAAATTGCTACGGACTACGCAGCAGAAGATGCAGACATTACCTTGCGTCTGCATTTAGAGCTGTGGCCACAGATTCAAGAAAATCGGGGATTGTTGTATGTCTACGAAAAGATTGAAATGCCAGCGATGCGTGTGCTGGGCATTATGGAACGCAACGGCATTCGGATTGATTCTGCCTTATTAGGCAAGCAAGGTCAGCAAGTTGGTAAACGCCTTCTGGAGCTAGAAGGAGAGATTCATCAGTTAGCCGGGCAACCATTCAATATTCAATCGCCCAAGCAGATTGCTGAAATATTATTTGGCCAACTGGAGTTGCCGGTTATTAAGAAGACCCCCTCCGGTGCACCCTCTACAGATGAAGAGGTATTGCAAAAACTTGCCGAAGATTACCCCTTGCCAGCGCGTATCTTGGACTATCGCAGCTTAGCGAAGCTGATGTCTACTTATATTGAGAAACTTCCGCGCATGGCTGATCCAAAGACGGGTCGTGTACATACCAACTTTTCTCAAGCAACAGCAGTCACTGGCCGCCTGGCATCTAGTGATCCAAATTTACAGAACATCCCCGTGCGCACTGAAGAAGGTCGTCGGATTAGAGAGGCCTTTGTACCGGCCGATGGTTGTAAATTACTTTCAGCAGACTATTCACAAATTGAGCTGCGCATCATGGCGCATATTGCTGAAGATGAAAATTTATTAACAGCCTTTAGAGATGGTAAAGATGTTCACCAAGCTACAGCTGCAGAAATTTTTGGTATCCCCTTAGATGAAGTGAGTTCTGAGCAGCGACGTTATGCCAAGGTCATTAATTTTGGCCTGATTTATGGCATGAGTGCATTCGGTTTGGCTGGCAACTTAGGGATCGAGCGCTCTGCTGCGCAAAACTATATTGCTAAATACTTTGATCGTTACCCAGGTGTTGCGCAATATATGGAGCACACTCGCTTGGAAGCTAGAGAAAATGGTTACGTGGAAACAGTTTTTGGACGCCGTCTTTGGTTGCCAGAGATCAAGGGTTCGAATGGCCCGCGCCGCCAAGGCGCTGAACGGGCTGCAATTAATGCGCCGATGCAGGGCACCGCAGCAGATCTGATTAAGTTGGCCATGATTGCAGTAGAGGATTGGCTTGAAAAGGAGCAATTGAAAACAAAGCTACTGCTCCAGGTTCACGATGAATTGGTGTTTGATGTGCCCATGGATGAAATCGAGCTTTTGCAAGCTAAGTTGCCTAGCTTGATGTGTAATGTTGCCGAGCTAAAGGTGCCTTTGGTAGTTAGTATTGGTATTGGCGATAATTGGGAAGAAGCGCATTAGAAACAAAGATGAGGAGACTAGAATGAGTGAAAAAATACAAAATAGCAGAAGAGGCTTCATGAAGACCTCAGCGCTAGGTGCTACGGCCGTAACTACTATCGGCGTTGGATTTGTGACAGCATCAGAGCCGGTGATGGCCGCCGCGATTGAGACTGATTTCAATGGGCTTAAAGCGGGCGAGCAAATGATTCCAGTGGGTAGTTTTCAGATGCCTGCCTATGTATCGCGTCCTGAAAAAGCCAAAGGATCCTTGCCTATTATTATTGTGGCGAGCGAAATCTTTGGAGTACATGAATACATTGCTGACGTCACTCGCCGTTTTGCAAAGCTTGGTTATCTCGCTATTGCTCCGGAGTTTTTTACTCGCGCTGGTGATCCTAATACCTATGGCACTACCGCGGAAATCTTCACTAATATTGTTTCCAAAACCCCAGATGTACAAGTCTTAAATGACTTGCAGGCTGCTTTGGTGTGGGCTGGAAAAAATGGCGGCGATCTTAAAAGAGTGGGCGTTACTGGATTCTGTTGGGGCGGTCGCATTACTTGGTTATCCGCCACATTGCCACAAGTGCGCGCAGGCGTAGCTTGGTACGGTCGCTTGATTGGTGAGAAGACAGAAGGTAATCCCCGCCATCCAGTAGATATTGCAGCTGACTTGAAGGCACCAGTACTTGGTTTGTATGGTGGTGCTGATGCTGGTATTTCATTGGAGAGTGTTGATCAGATGAAAGCGGCATTAGCGCAATCAGCATCTAAGAATCCTGCTGCTAAAGCATCTCAATTTGAGGTGTATCCCGATACCCCTCATGCCTTTCATGCGGACTATCGCGCTACCTATCGTGAAGGTCCTGCAAAAGATGGTTGGGAAAAGTGCATCGCCTGGTTCAAGAAAATGGGAGTAGCTTAGTCACTATGACGGTTTTACAAACCATTCTTTTGGTTACAGCTTTAGCAGGACTTGCTAGCGTATTGGTAGCTGCTACCTTTTCTGTGGCTTTGCTTGCCAAGATGGTTCACAACATGGTGAGTTTGTCGGTCGGTATTTTGTTGGCAACCGCTTTGCTGCATTCTTTGCCTGAAGCATTCAGCATGGGAGGTGCAAGCCCGCAGTTATTGTTTGCGACATTACTTGCGGGTTTATTGGGTTTCTTCTTGCTTGAGAAAATTGCCCTTCTGCGTCATGACCACCATCACGAAGGGGATGGCCATTCCCACCACCATGGACATGATGCTGAGAATGCAGGACGTAGCGGTTGGATGATTTTAGTCGGCGATGGCATTCATAACTTTGTGGATGGTATCTTGATTGCTGCTGCCTTTATGGCTGACTATCAGCTTGGTATCTTCACCGCAATAGCGATCATCGCGCATGAGATTCCACAAGAGATTGGTGACTTCATTGTGTTGCTCAATGCAGGTTTCTCAAAAACTCGTGCATTGTTATACAACCTGATTTGTGGTTTAGCGGCAGTGCTTGGCGGTGTATTGGCCTACTTCTTTTTAGAGAAAGCGCACGCTGCGATGCCTTATCTGCTAGTGATTGCATCGAGTAGTTTTATCTATATTGCAGTGAGTGATTTAATTCCGCAAATGCACCGCCGCGCCCATTGGGTTGAGTCCTTACGTCAAACTCTTTTAATTGCGTGCGGCGTAGGATTTGTGATCTTGCTATCAATGTTGCATTGAGAGCTTAATTGCTACACATCAGTAGCAATAGGTCTCGTAGGGTCGGCGCACCATTCACTCCAACTTCCTGCATAAAGACGAGAGCCTTTTAATCCCGCTACTTCCATCGCTAACAGATTGTGACAGGCAGTAACCCCAGAGCCACACTGATGAATGACTTCAGATGGTTTTTTGGATCCCAGTAACTCTACAAAATCTTTAAACAGTTGCTCTGGTGTTTTAAATGCAGTGGCTGAAAGATTATTTTTAAAGAAGTGATTGATTGCACCTGGGATATGCCCACCAATAGGATCTAGAGTTTCGTTCTGCCCGTGAAATCGATCATTTGCTCTAGCATCCAGCACGAGATTTTTGCCAGACTGTAGATTACTCGCCACATCACCAACCGATACTAGGCCAGCATAAGGCATAGGCTCAATCGCTTGAGATGTCGGCGTCGGTTTGCGGGGTATTGTGCCCATCGGGCCGTTCCAGGAATCTAAACCACCATCTAACACGCGGACATTGGCATGCCCAGTGGCTTTGAGCATCCACCACAGTCGGCTGGCATAGACTGAGCCTTGTTTATCGTAGGCAACTACCAAAGTATTTGGACTAATGCCTAGACGGGCTTTAGTTTTTGCCCAATCTTGTGGAGTGGGAAGTGGATGTCGACCATTGCTTCCCGTTTTAGTGCCAGACATGTCTTGATCAAGATCGACATAAATAGCGCCAGGGATATGACTCTCTTCGTATGCTTTTCTGCCAGCTTCTGGGTTAGTTAAATCAAATCGGCAATCGCAGAGCAAAACACTCTCACCGCTATTGAGGATTTCTTCTAACTGGTTTGCGGAAACTAGAGGAGTCATAAGGCTTCCTATCTTGAATGCAAAATGGTTTAAGAGTGCGCCTTAATTATGCGCCTTGAAAATTCATGACACGACGGTACCATTCATGAAAATGTTGCATACCGTCTTCCATGGGGCTTTGATAAGGCCCTACTTCATTAATACCACGCGCAAACAAGGCAGCACGACCTTGATCCATCCGCTCACCAATCTCATCATCTTCAATGCAAGTTTCCATGTAGGCGGAACGCTCGGCCTCTACAAACTCGCGCTCAAATAAGGCAATCTCTTCTGGGTAGTAGAACTCAACAATGTTGCGAGTTTTGTTTGGGCCCATGGGATGCAAAGTAGAGACACAGAGAACGCCTGGATACCACTCCACCATCACATTGGGGTAGTACGTTAGCCAGATAGCTCCATGCCGTGGAGTTTTGCCCTTAAATTGTCGCAAGACTGCGTCATGCCAGTTGCGATACACCGGTGAACCGGGGGTTTGTAAATCTTTATGTATGCCAACAGTTTGAACGCTATGCCAGTCACCAAACTCCCAGTGCAAGTCCTCGCAAGAAATAAACTTACCCAAGCCAGGATGAAACGGCACAACGTGGTAATCCTCGAGATAAACCTCGATAAACGTTTTCCAGTTGTAATTACAATCGTGTACTTCAACATGATCAAGCATGTAACCATCAAATTGAAGATCCTCAGCTACACCCAGTTTTGCAAGATCAGCGCGCACATCACGTGGACCTTCAAATAGCATCCCTTGCCAATTTTGCAAAGGGGACTTGCCTAAGTTAAGGCAAGGCTTATCTTCAAAATGGGGCGCGCCTAATAAACTGCCACCTAAGTCATAAGTCCAGCGATGGAGTGGGCAGACGATATTGTCTGCCTTACCTTTGCCATTGAGCATCAGTGCTTGGCGATGACGGCAGACATTAGAAAGTAGCTCAACACCAGATTCATTGCGAACGAGGATGCGACCTTCGTTTTCTGCGGATAAAGTTTGATAGGAGCCGATTTCAGGCACCATCAGTTCGTGGCCAACATAGCCAGGCCCCTGCTTAAAAAGCAGCTCAATTTCCCGCTGATACAAGTCAGCGTCAAAATATGCCGAAACCGGCAGTTGCAGATTGGACGGCGCAAGCTTCTGCGCGGCAGCCAGATTAGTCATTCTCCCCACCCCCGAAAACGTCAGCCGAAGCTAAGCGGAATAACCAATCCAACCATCGACGGATCGATATTGGAAAGGAAGGGGTCGATTATACCCATCTGAGGGGTTTCTCGCTTTAATATGTAGGGCTATCAGTATGGGAAATATGAAGGAAACAGCTTATGCCAGCCAAAAAGTCAGAGACTCAAAAACCAGGGCTTGAGGTCACAATTGACCCAGATCTTCGCTATGAGCAAGCTGTGAAAGAGCTTGAAAAGTTAATTTCAGATATGGAGTCTGGAAAATTCTCCTTGGAAGAGACCCTTTTGGCTTATCAACGCGGCGCTGCTTTGTTAAAACATTGCCAGGGAGTGCTTGCGCAAGTTGAGCAACAAGTGCGAGTGTTCGAGGCTTAATGGCTACTATTTTTCAATTTCAAGAGTGGCTTGCTAATCACTCTGAGCGAGCTGAGAGGACATTAGATGGCTTGCTCGATTCTGCACAAACTACGCCCAATCGTTTGCATGAAGCAATGCGTTATGCAGCACAAGGCGGGGGTAAGCGAATTCGTCCTTTGCTAGTTTATGCAGCAGGCTCTCTTGGTGATGCTAAAGCACAAGCATTAGATGCTGCAGCAGTTGCGATTGAATGTATTCATGCGTATTCATTAGTACATGATGATTTGCCTTGTATGGACGATGATGATTTACGTCGAGGTCGCCCAACAGTCCATAAAGCATTTGATGAAGCGACTGCTCTTTTGGTTGGCGATGCTTTGCAAACCCGTGCTTTTGAGATACTCGCTAATGCGCGGTGTGAAGTTGACGTACGCTTGCTGATGATTAGCTCTTTAGCCGCTGCTTCTGGTTCGCGTGGCATGGCTGGCGGGCAGGCAATTGATTTAGAGAGCGTTGGGAAAAAATTAGATCTGGCAGGTTTGAAACAAATGCATGCTATGAAAACTGGCGCCTTACTTTCTTGCGCTGTTGAGCTGGGTGGTATTGCAGCACATCTAAATCCCACTCAAATGGCGCAACTCCAAAAATATTCAACAGCCCTTGGTTTGGCTTTTCAGATTGTCGACGATGTACTTGATGCGACGGCCGATAGCCAAACCCTGGGAAAAACAGCAGGCAAGGACGCCGCCGCGAATAAGCCTACCTATGTGACCTTGATGGGTTTAGACTTCGCTCAACAGCAGGCTAAAGACTTGCAAGAAACGGCCATTGCTAGCCTTGCTGATTTTGGTAGCAAGGCAGATGCCTTAAAAGATTTAGCACTCTTAGTTGTTAATAGAGCTAAATAAATACAGATTAAATAGGTTCAATGACTTTACATTCCATCAACTCCCCCAGCGAATTAAAAAAACTGACTCGTGAAGAATTGCCAGCGCTTGCTGATGAGTTACGTCAATTTATCTTGGATTCGGTATCGCAAACTGGCGGACACCTGTCGTCTAACTTAGGAACGGTGGAGTTATCGATTGCGCTGCATTATGTATTTAATACTCCAGACGATCGTATTGTGTGGGACGTGGGGCACCAAAGCTATCCACACAAAATATTGACGGGCCGTCGTGAGCGTATGAACACTCTGCGTCAGTTCAAGGGATTATCTGGATTTCCGCAGCGCGCTGAAAGTGAGTTTGATGCATTTGGTACAGGACATTCTTCTACCAGTATCTCAGCGGCGATGGGTATGGCTCGCGCCTTCCAGACAAAAGGTGAACGTCATGTAGCCGTGGCGGTCATCGGTGATAGTGCCATGACTGGTGGTATGGCCTTTGAGGCCATGAACAATGCTGGCGTATATGAAGATCTACCTTTAGTCGTTATTCTGAATGACAACGATATGTCGATCTCTCCTGCAGTAGGCGCACTCAATCGTCACCTAGCGAGATTACTGAGCGGCAATATTTATTCCGCTACTAAAAAGGGTATCGATAGCGTCTTATCGATTGCACCCCCGCTGCGCGAATTTGCAAAACGTCTTGAGGATCATGCCAAAGGCATGGTGTCACCTTCAACCATCTTTGAAGAATTTGGTTTTAATTACTTTGGCCCAATTGATGGCCATGATTTAGATGCCTTAATTCCAATGCTGCAGAACGTACGCCGCTTAGCGCTAGAAGGTGGTGGCCCACAGTTCTTACACGTTGTGACTCGCAAGGGTCAAGGTTATGAGTTGGCTGAAGCCGATCCTGTGCTGTATCACGGCCCCAGTAAATTTAACCCTAAAGAGGGCGTCAAAAAAGCTGCGGCGACCAAGAAAACCTTTACCCAAGTATTTGGTGAGTGGTTATGCGATATGGCCCAAGCAGATTTGCGATTAGTTGGCATTACACCGGCGATGCGTGAAGGTTCTGGTCTAGTGGAGTTTGAGAAAAATTTTCCGAATCGTTACTACGATGTCGGTATTGCCGAGCAACATGCAGTCACTTTTGCTGCGGGTATGGCATGTGAGGGCATGAAGCCGGTGGTGGCAATTTATTCCACTTTCTTGCAGCGTGCTTATGATCAATTGATTCATGATGTAGCCTTGCAGGATTTGCCAGTCTTGTTTGCATTAGATCGCGCTGGTTTAGTTGGCGCTGATGGTGCAACTCATGCGGGCGCTTATGACATTCCATACTTACGCTGTATTCCAAATATGTTGGTGATGACGCCAGCAGACGAGTCAGAGTGTCGCGATCTGCTGACTACAGCATTTCATCAGCCCCACCCAAGCGCTGTGAGATACCCCCGTGGCTCAGGTGCTGGAGTAACCCCCTCTAAAGAACTCCGCACATTGCCATTAGGTAAAGGTGAAATTCGTCGCAAATCTAATGCACCATCCGGAAGTCGCTTAGCAATTCTGGCATTTGGTACTTTGCTGTATTCGGCGCTAGAAGTCGCAGAGGGGATTGATGCCACTGTTGCCAATATGCGTTTTGTAAAACCACTTGATATTGACCTTATCAAATCCTTGGCGGAGAATCACGATTATTTTGTCACGATTGAGGATGGCGTGATTGCCGGCGGTGCGGGAAGCGCTTGCTTAGAAGCACTCGCGCAACTTGGAATTAGCAAACCCCTTCTGCAGTTAGGTCTTCCTGACCAATTCATTGAGCATGGGGACTACAACCTGCTGATGACTAAGTGTGGCCTGGATGTAGAGGGTATTACGCATTCCATCAAACAACGTTTTCCTGCCGTATTCACAATAAATTCAGTGTTCGCGGGCAAATAAGCCCGATTTGCTTGAAAATAGAGCCATGAACGACATGAACCCCGCCTTTCTGAAAGCTAGCGTAATGCCCGATGTGCAATCCACATTGGATGAGCGTGCTTTGCCGATTGAGCAGGTTGGTATTCGTGGTGTGCGTCATCCATTAACCATTCGCAGTGCATCTGGAGACTTTCCATCCGTTGGTCAGTTCGAGATGGATGTTGCCCTGCCTGCACATGTCAAAGGAACGCATATGTCACGTTTCATGGCGCTTCTTCAAAAGCAAGAGATGGCCGTCGACAGCACAACAGTGGTTGCAATGGTGCGTGATATGTTGCCTTTACTTGATGCTAAAGAAGGTCATGTGCAATTTACCTATACCCACTTTGTTAAAAAAGCAGCGCCGGTATCTGGCGTAGAAAGCTTGATGGATTACGAAGTCACCTGGATGGCAACAGCCAAGCAAAATCCTGCTGGAAAGTTAGATATTGAGTTGGGATTACGCGCTCAAGTGCCAGTCATGAGTTTGTGCCCTTGCTCTAAGGAGATTTCTGAATTTGGTGCGCACAATCAACGATCCCATGTCACTATGGATGTCGTACTTGATTCACAAGCGAAGATGACGGTAGAAGATTTAATTACCGCTGCAGAGAGCGAGGCTTCAAGTGAGCTTTGGGGTTTGCTAAAGCGTCCTGACGAGAAGTGGGTCACTGAGCATTCATATAGCAATCCTAAATTCGTAGAGGATTTAGTACGTGATGTGGCAGGCAATCTCAAGGCGGATGCGCGTATCCGCTCCTTTGTGGTTGAGGCTGAGAACTTTGAATCTATTCATAACCATAGCGCTTTTGCTCGCATCAGCCACAAGAAATAAAGCAAGCTAAACTAAATTATTGCTTTGTAAATCCCAACGGGGTTTGATATCAAAGGCTCCAGAAGTAGTGGAGCCATTATTTTTGGCCAGCATGCGTAGTGCTCCTGCAAATGCAATCATGACCCCGTTATCAGTACAGAGTTCTAATGGTGGATAGTGCACTTCAAAATCATTTTTCTTTGCTTTGTCATTAAGTGCATTGCGTAATTGCATATTAGCCCCCACACCACCAGCAAGCACTAAATGTTTGCAGCCAGTTTGTTTAAGTGCTTTTTCTGATTTACTCACAAGCACTGCAACGATAGCGTCAACAAAGCTGCGCGCGAGATCTGCATGAAATTGCGCCAGCTCTGCAGGATCTGCAAGCTTCTTCTCTTCAAACTTTTTCACTTGATTCAGAACAGCAGTCTTGAGTCCTGAGAAGGAGAAGTCCAAATCACCAGAGTGCAACATGGGTTTGGGTAGATCAAAAATTCCAGACCGTCCTTTTTCTGCCAGCTTAGAAATGGCTGCGCCACCTGGGTAGTCCAATCCCAGTAATTTGGCAGTCTTATCAAACGCTTCGCCGGCAGCATCATCCAAGGTTTCACCTAAAAGCTCATATTGGCCAATGCCAGAAACTTTCATCAGTTGGGTGTGACCACCAGAAACGAGTAGGGCAATAAACGGAAATTGGGGAGCGCTTTGACCTAAAAGCGGAGAAAGTAGGTGTCCTTCAAGGTGATGAACCCCAATAGAAGGTAAATTGAGACCTTGGGCTAGAGATTTGGCAAATGCGCTACCCACCAGCAGGGCGCCAGCAAGACCGGGGCCCTGAGTGAAGGCGACCACATCAATATCGATCAATTTGAGCCCAGATTGACTCAAGGATTGGTCTAAAAGGGGTAAAACACGCCGGATATGATCCCTTGAGGCAAGCTCCGGAACTACGCCCCCGTAATCTCGGTGCATGGCGATCTGGGAGTACAAACCTTGGCCCAGAATGCCCTGGAATGCAGGTTTACCCTCTTCCCAGGGGGAGGTGTTGTATAAAGCCACCCCGGTCTCGTCACAAGAAGTTTCTATTCCTAAAACAATCATTTTTTGGTTTTGTCGTGCTAGAATCGCAATTCAGTTAATTTTTCGATATTTTTCGAGCATATACGAGTTAAACCAGTATGACTACAGTCCGCCTCCGCGAAAACGAACCATTTGAAGTGGCATTGCGCCGCTTCAAGCGCACCATTGAAAAAAATGGTCTTTTGACAGACTTGCGTGCTCGCGAGTTTTACGAGAAGCCTACGGCTGAGCGTAAGCGTAAAAAGGCTGCTGCTGCAAAACGCCATTACAAGCGTATTCGCAGCCAAATGTTGCCTAAGAAGCTTTACTAATAGAATTTAAAAGCTCTCTTCACCGAGAAGCTTTGAAGCCCGCTGACGGTGAAACGCAGCGGGTTTTTGCTTTTTGAATTACTAACTATAGCTATACACCGAGATATATTCAACATCAGGAAAATGCAATGAGTCTAAAAGATCAAATCACTGAAGATATGAAAAATGCCATGCGTGCAAAAGAAACTGCGCGCCTGGGGGCTATTCGTTTATTGCTTGCTGCAATTAAGCAACGTGAAGTTGATGACCGTATTGTTCTGGATGATGCGGCAATCATTGCCACTGTTGAAAAAATGATTAAGCAGCGTAAAGATTCGATCTCTCAGTTTGAAAAAGCTAATCGTGATGATTTGGTTGCAATCGAAGTTGCTGAAATGACCATCTTGCAAGCCTACTTGCCTGCCCAAATGTCGGATGCCGAAGTAGAGGCTGCAGTCGCTGCAGCAGTTGCTTCTACGGGCGCTACTGGCCCACAAGATATGGGTAAAGTGATTGGCACCCTAAAGGGTCAATTAGCTGGAAAGGCCGATATGGGTAAGGTATCTGCTTTAGTAAAAGCTGCACTTGCTAAGTAAGTAATTGAGCGACTAGCCAACTCAGTAAAACAGTTTCATACTGCTAGCCTAATGGCGCTTATTCCACAATCCTTCATTGCCGATCTTTTAAATCGGGTTGACATCGTTGATGTGGTTGGGCAGCACGTTAAGTTAAAAAAAGCTGGTGCAAATTACCAAGGTTTGTGCCCCTTTCATTCAGAAAAGTCTCCTTCATTTTCAGTGTCACCTACCAAGCAGTTCTATCACTGCTTTGGCTGTGGAGCCCATGGATCTGCCATTAGTTTCTTGATGGAGTACTCCGGTCTTGGTTATGTAGATGCGATTGAAGATCTGGCGCGCTCTGCAGGGCTAGACGTGCCTCGCGAAGAGCGCACTGCCAATGATGTCGCAAGAGCGCAGCAAGCGATGGCTTTAAGTGAGGTTATGAGCTCGGCTGCAGATTGGTATCGCCAACAACTCAAAGGTAATACCAGGGCAGTAGAGTATTTAAAGGGTCGCGGCCTGACCGGTGAGATTGCAAAACGCTATGCCTTAGGCTATGCCCCAGATGGCTGGCAAGGACTCGAGGCGGTGTTTGGTCCTTATACCAATGATGAAGTAGCAAAGACTCTTGTGGAGGGCGGCCTACTGATTCAGGGGGAGCAGTCTCAAGGCGTTCCTTTGAAGCGCTACGATCGCTTTCGGGATCGCATCATGTTTCCCATTCGCAATCCCAAAGGTCAAACCATTGGCTTTGGTGGGCGCATTCTGGATCAAGGTGAGCCGAAGTATTTAAATTCTCCTGAGACACCATTGTTTTCAAAAGGCAATACGCTCTACGGATTATTTGAAGCAAGACAAGCGATTCGTGCGCAAGAATATGTATTGGTGTGTGAAGGTTATATGGATGTGGTGGCGTTGGCGCAATTAGGCTTCCCCAATGCAGTAGCCACATTGGGAACTGCATGTACTGCAAACCACGTACGTATGTTGCTCAGACAAACAGATAAAGTGGTATTTTCATTTGATGGTGACTCTGCTGGTCAACGCGCAGCACAACGTGCACTCGAGGCTTGTTTGCCGCTCATGTCTGACGATAAAGAAATTCGTTTCTTATTTTTGCCGACAGAACATGATCCTGATAGCTATGTGCGTGCTTATGGCGCGGCTGCATTTGAGAAGGTCATTAAAGAAGCGATGTCGATCTCTAGCTTTTTCTTTAAGGTCGTCAGTGAAGACCACGAGCTCACTACCCCAGAGGGTAGAGCCCATACTCATCATGCTGCCAAGCCCTTATTACTCTCGATGCCACCCATTGCATTGCGCACTCAGATTTTGCGTGAGCTCGCGATTCGAACGAATACGACTCCGGCAGAGCTTGAGTCATTTTGTGGTTTAACAGTGATGCCAGCTCCTGCACAACAAGCTAGATCACAAACCAATCCAAATTCTTTTGCCAACAGTAATCGGCAGGGTGCACCTTGGCAGGCATCAAAGGGCTCTGCAAAACGCGTTGCTACACAAAATATTGAGCCACCGAAGGCGCCAACTGATTTAGCAGAGCAAATGTTGCGTGTACTGATTCAGTTCCCACATCTTGGAAAATCATTAGATGCCAACAAACGTTCGCTGGCATTGAAGGCTGCAGAACAACGATCAACTAAAGCTTTCTTATTAATGCAAGATCTTTTATCTCAATGTGACTTAGTAGAGTTGATTCCGGGTGAGGGCAATAAGGCCGCTACCGCTGGTGCTGGGGCTTTTGCAATGTTCCAAGACCAACTCTCGCGCAGTGAGCTTGCCCCCTTATACGAAGTACTCAGAAATCGAGTCATGGGGTCAGACTTAGATCTGGATGGGGCTACGGCAGACCTAGAGGGCGCCTTTAAAAAGCTAGAGCTGACCTATTTAAAGCAAGAAATGACCGCAATTGCTCAAAAGATTGCTGGTAGTTCGGCTAACGACGAAGATCGCGCTAGGTATCGTGAATTAGGCGAAAAGCTGAAATTCTCCTAAGTATTTACGCAAATACCTCTAAAAATAGTCTGAAATAAGTCTATATTTTTGGTATATCGGGGGCTAAAAAAGTCACAATCGACTATAATCCTCTGTTCCCAAGAAAAAAATGAATTAATTCAGCTACTTGCGCTTTATTTTGATGAAATTTTGGGCAAGTAGATTACGAGGCTGTACTTCATCAGTCGATATCAATAACAGTAATGTGAGTAAGTGCTAATAAATGCCTAATACCAAGACCAAAAAACCAGTAGCCAAGAAAGCGAAAGCTCCAGCTAAACCAGTGAAGGCTGCTGCCAAGCCAAAAGTAAAGGCTGCTGCAAAACCAGTAGCCAAGAAAGCGAAAGCACTAGCTAAACCAGTGAAGGCGGCTGCCAAGCCAACTTCAAAAGTAAAAGCCGTTGCTAAGCCGATAACTAAAAAAGCGAAGTCAGCTTCAAAAGCCGTTGCTAAGCCGGTAGCTAAAAAAGCTGCTACTAAACCAACCAAGCCAGCACCAAAAACAAAAGCGCTTGCTAAGCCAGCAAAAAACGTTAAGACAACTGCTAAGGCTCCAGTAAAACCAATCAAGGCTGCTGCAAAGCCTGAGCCAGTGAAAAAAGGGAAAGCCTCTGCAGTAGCAAAAGCTGAAGAAGTTAAGGGCAAAAAAGCAAAGGCATCTGAAGTTACTGCTCCAGTAGTTGAGGAAGAGAAAAAACGTGGTCGTAAGGCTAAAGTAGAGACTCCTTCTGATGGCGCTGAGCCAGTATTAACGGATCGTCAAAAAGCACGTGAGCGCAAGGCAAAAGAGAAAGCACTCTTAAAAGAATTTGCAGCTCAGCAATTAGGCACAGAGGAGCAGCAGGAGTTACGCCGCGCTCGTTTGAAGACCTTGATCAAGATGGGTATGTCCAAGGGTTATTTAACCCATGGCGAAATGAATGACGTGATGTCTGATGAGTTATCTGATGCTGATGCATTGGAGACTTTGATCAGCTTATTGAACGATATTGGTATTACTGTTTATGAACAGGCTCCAGACGCAGAAACATTAATTCTGTCTGATAACACCGAAGCTGCAGCCTCTGAAGAAGAGGCTGAAGAAAAGGCTGAAGCAGCCCTCTCTACAGTTGATTCAGAATTTGGCCGTACTACCGATCCAGTCCGTATGTATATGCGTGAGATGGGCACTGTAGATCTTCTGACTCGCGAAGGCGAGATTGTGATTGCGAAGAAGATTGAGGCTGGTCTCAAGGATATGGTGATGGCCTTGGCTGCCTGCCCAGTCACTATTAGCGAAATCTTGAGCAACGTGGACAAGATTACTACTGGCGAAATGGAGATTGATCAGTTTGTGGATGGCTTAGTAGATCCAAACGCTGAAGACATTAAGTTGGGACCAGAAGAGCCAGAGATTGATCCCAATGCTGAAGAAGAGGAAGGCGATGATGAGGGTGGGGCCGGCGGTGCTGCTGCCGCAGCAGCCAATGCTAAACAGCTCGAAGAGTTAAAACAAATCTCCCTCGAGAAATTTGCTATCGTTCGCACACAAGCTGACAAAATGCGTCGTGCTTTTGATAAGGATGGCTATAATTGCCCTGCTTATATCAAAGCCCAGGACCTGATTCGTGGCGAGTTATTAGGTTTCCGCTTAACTGCGAAGAGTGTTGAGAAGTTATGTGACACGATGCGCTCTCAGGTTGATCAAGTATGGAAGCTAGAGCGCGGTATTGTGAGTTTGTTAGTGGACAAGGTTGGCGTTAATCGTGGTGAAGTATTAAAAGACTTCCCGAAGATGGCAATGAATCTGACTTGGACTGATAAGCTGCTTAAAGAGAACAAGCCCTACGGCGCACTTTTACAGCGTAACGTACCTGCAATTCAGGAACTTCAACAGAAGTTGATTGATATTCAAACCCGTGTGGTCATTCCACTGCCAGAATTAAAAGAAGTTAACAAGCAGATGACTGCAGGTGAGAAGCGTACTCGTGAGGCTAAGCGTGAGATGACGGTAGCTAACTTACGTCTAGTAATCTCTATTGCCAAGAAATACACCAACCGTGGTTTGCAGTTCTTGGACTTGATTCAAGAAGGCAATATTGGCTTAATGAAGGCGGTAGATAAGTTTGAATATCGTCGTGGTTATAAGTTCTCCACTTATGCAACCTGGTGGATTCGTCAAGCAATTACCCGTTCTATTGCTGACCAAGCAAGAACTATCCGTATTCCAGTGCACATGATTGAGACGATTAATAAGATGAACCGTATCAGCCGTCAGATCTTGCAAGAAACTGGTCATGAGCCAGATGCTGCAACCCTGGCGCTGAAGATGGAGATTCCCGAAGATAAGATTCGTAAGATCATGAAGATTGCGAAAGAGCCAATCTCTATGGAGACTCCAATTGGTGACGATGAAGATTCTCATTTAGGTGACTTCATTGAGGATGGCAATACCTTGGCCCCAGCCGAAGCTGCCCTGCATGAATCGATGCGTGACGTTGTCAAAGATGTTCTGGATTCATTAACACCACGTGAAGCAAAAGTATTGCGTATGCGTTTTGGTGTTGAAATGAGCACAGACCACACCCTTGAAGAAGTGGGCAAACAATTTGATGTAACGCGTGAGCGTATTCGCCAAATTGAAGCGAAAGCCTTGAGAAAAATGCGTCATCCAAGTCGTAGCGACAAGCTCAAGACCTTCCTTGAGGAAGATTGATCCAAAGATTAACGGGCCTATAGCTCAGTTGGTTAGAGCAGAGGACTCATAATCCTTTGGTCCCAGGTTCAAGTCCTGGTGGGCCCACCAGAAAAGCAAACCCTCATCAGAAATGGTGGGGGTTTTGTCTTTTTAACATCAATTTAAGCGTTAAAAATGAGTGCGGGTATCTACTAGTTATAGCCCTTGGCCTTTGTTGTATAAATTGATGATGGCAAATAAAAATCTAGGCCAAATTATGGGCAGCCTAGGGAGAAACAATATAGCCCGCTATTTTTTCAAAATCAATTTCATCACAGGGAACTAAGCGCATGACACAAATTACATTACTAGTTAATGGGAGGACTAAATCTATTGATGTAGATGATGATATTCCATTGCTATATGCATTACGTGACGATCTTGGTATGAAGGGCCCCAAATTTGGTTGTGGACTAGGTCAGTGTGGCGCATGTACGGTTCAGGTTAATGGACAGGCGGTGAGATCCTGCGTAACTTCTGCTAAGAGCGTGAGTGGTAAAAAAATTACTACGCTTGAGGGATTGGGTAGCACTCAAAAACCCAGCAAACTTCAGCAAGCTTTTATTGATGAGCAGGCAGCTCAGTGTGGGTATTGTCTAAACGGAATGATTATGACGGCCTCAGCATTCCTAGCTAAAAACAAAAATCCTAGCGATGAGCAAATTGCCGAAGCAATGTCGGGTAATTTGTGTCGATGTGGCACACATCAACGCATTGTTGCAGCTGTTAAGCGCTATTTAGCAGCTTAATCCATATAGTTCCTTGAGATAGGCTTTTTAAATGAATACATTTACACGTCGTGAATTTTTAAAGACCAGCAGTGCTGGTGTATTGATGGTGAGTTTTTCCTTAAGTGTGGAAGCTGCTGCTACTAATAAATATGGCTTAAGAGATCCTAAAGATGTTAATAGAGAAGTTCTTGACTCTTGGCTCAGCATTGATCAAAACGGTAAGGTCACTGTTTTTGCTGGAAAGGTCGATTTAGGGACTGGTATAAAGACGGCTTTAGCGCAAATGGCAGCTGATGAACTCTATGTCCCATTTGGCAGCATAAAAATGGTAATGGGCGATACCGCAACCACTCCTGATCAATGGATTACTGGCGGCGCAATCTCTATTTCTCAAGGCGGTAATGAATTACGTCAGGCTGCTGCCAATGCTAGACAGGCTCTTTTAGAGAGAGCTTCTGCCAAATGGAAAATCCCAGTTTCTGAATTGATGATCAGAGATGGCGTTATTTTTCCAGTGAGCAATCCAGGGCAAAAAGCAAGCTACGGTAGCCTGATAGGTGAAGGCTTCAAGATCAAGGTAGATACTAAAGTTCCCTTGAAAAAATATACCGAATATCGAGTTGTGGGTAAATCCATCCCGCGTGTTGATATTCCTGACAAAGTCACTGGCGAATATGTGTATATGCATGACTTCAGATTGCCTGGCATGTTACATGCACGTGTGATTCGACCAGACTCGATTGGGGCTAGGTTAGAAAGTTATGATGACGCATCCTTGAAAAATATTAAGGGCTATGTCCAAACGGTACGCAAAGGCGATTACCTTGCCGTCATATCCACCACGGAGTGGGGTGCTGTGAAGGCAGCGCGAGATATCAAGGTATCTTGGAAAAAAGGGCCTGATTTACCAAAGCAAGAAACAATCTTCAAAGAGTGGCGACAAATGCCTCTTGCAAAGGAGGAGATAACCCAAAAAGTAGGTGATGTTGATAGTGTTATGAATTCGGGTGCAAAGAATATTAAGGCTACCTACAATTTTCCAGTGCAAACGCATGCCTCAATTGGCCCATCTTGTGCGGTAGCGGATTATCAGAACGGAAAACTGACAGTTTGGAGTGCTTCTCAGGCTACCCATTCTATGCAACATGAGTTAGCGGTCATTACCGGCCTTCCTAAAGACTCCATTCGATTGATCTATCTAGATGGTTCTGGTTGTTACGGCCGCAATGGTCATGAAGATGCTACTGCTGATGCTGCATTAGCTGCTATTGCGCTAGGTAAGCCAGTGCGGATGCAATGGATGCGTCATGATGAAACTGCACTTGCACCAAAAAGCCCTCCAAGAACGATGGACTTTGAGGCTAGTGTCGATAGTAAAGGCAATATCATCGGCTGGAAGAGTGACTTTTATATCGCTCTGAATCACATTGCATTTATGAAGCCTTTAGATTTCCCATTGCTTGCGGCTACCGATACAGGAGTCCCTCGCCCTGGAAATTGGGTAGGGTTTTTGTTTCAGAATACTGGGGCACCCTACGCAGTTCCTAATATTTCAGTGAATACTAAGCACATTGCACAAACATTCTTGCGATCCTCGCATCTGAGAAGTCCTGGACGCATTGAGAACAGTTTTGGTAATGAATCATTCATTGACGAGCTTGCAATCTCTGCTAACGCTGATCCTGCTGAATATCGTATCAAGAACTTAACGGATCCTAGAGCAATTGGAGTTATACGTGCGGCAATGAAGTCTTCTGGTTGGCAAAGTCGAGAACCAGCATACAAATCGAATCAGGGTAGCAATATCGCTAGAGGTCGTGGCATTGCTTATGTGAGATATAACAATGCTATTACTTACGTTGCTACAGTTGCCGATGTAGAGGTGAACCGAGATACCGGCAAGATATCGGTAAAGAATCTGCATGTTGCACATGATTGCGGTCAAATCATTAATCCTGATGGAGTCCAAAACCAAATACAGGGGGGCGCTATACAAACGGTAAGTCGAGTATTGATGGAAGAGGTCAAGTGGAAGGGCAGTGACATTGAGAGTGTTGATTGGGCCTCCTACCCGATTATTCGCTTCAATGAAGTTCCTAAGGTTCATACCGTGTTAATTGATCAGCCTGGTACGCCTTCATGGGGAGCGGGCGAGCAGACCCCAACCACTATTCCTGCAGCCATTGCCAATGCGGTATTTGATGCAGTTGGCGTGAGGCTGAGAACTATTCCGTTTACACCAGAGGCTGTAAAAACCGCAATGAAAGAGCAGTCGACGTCGAAGGCCTAATTGAGTTGCATCAGAAAAGCAAACGCCTATTAGAAATGGTGGAATTTTTCTTAAAAGGGTCTTATTAATAATTAATTCTGTAGGAGATGACTGTGGATCACAAAAGACGAAAATTATTGCAATATTCTATTGGGGTGGCAACACTTCCCATTATCAGTGGCGTTCAGTCAAGTCTGGCACAACAAGGGTTATCAACCCCAGGTGGTTATGACCTATTGGTGACTGGTGCACGGGTAATAGACCCATCCCAAAATCTAGATTCCATTATGGATATTGGCATTCGTAATGGCCGTATTGTTGATATTCAAAAAAATTTACCAAGAGATAAAGCAGCACAACAAATTAACGCAAGTGGAAAAATTGTTACTCCTGGATTAGTTGATTTACATGCGCATACCTATCCTCAGGCCTCTGCTATTGGTTTGCCTGCTGATGAATTAGCGCCCTTTACTGCGACAACAACCTATGTAAGTGCTGGAGATGCTGGTGGCAATAACTTTTCTGCCTTTAAGCACTACATACAGGCTCAGGCAAGAAGTCGTATGTTTGCATTTGTCCACATCTCTTCTATTGGATTAACTGGATTTCCGGTAGGTGAGATGAAAAATATTGAATATGCCAATATTGATTTAGCTGCAAGAGTAGTGAATGAGAATCCAGACATAGTGCTTGGAGTTAAAGTCAGAGAAACACTCGACGTGGTGGGTGAGAATGGTATCGAGCCTCTTCGAAGAGCGAGAATGGCTGCTGAGCGCTCCGGCATAAAAGGCGCACGTGTAATGTGCCATATAGGAAACGCCCCTGGAGATCTCGGTGCTTTATTAGATCTTCTGAGGCCGGGAGATATTCTTACTCATGCCTATAGCGGGGCGGGAAATAATACCGTCCAAAATGGAAAATTGATATCAGCCGCACTAGAGGCAAAAAAGCGTGGCGTCATTATTGATGTTGGTCATGGTGGTGGTAGTTTTGATTTCACAATCGCTGAGCCCGCTATTCAACAAGGATTGATACCAGACACGATTTCAAGTGATATACATGCTTATAGCGGCAATTCTCCAAGCGTTCCATATCTTCCTAACGTGATGAGTAAATTTTTAACTTTGGGATTTAGCTTAAATCAAGTGATTGCTATGACAACAAATAGGCCTGGAGTAATTATTAATCGAGATCCTTTGTTAGGCACATTGAAGATCAATGCTGCTGCTGATATTTCAATCTTTGATTTAGTAGAGAAGCCTGTTGAATGGTTGGATACGCGTGGTAATAAACGTCCAGGTATGTATAGCCTCGTCCCCGTCCAAACAATTCGTGCTGGACGGCCATTTGGGCGGCCTTATGTGTCGCCATTCAGTTACTAGTTTCTTGAGGTAAATCTGAGACTGTAGGGTTGTACTTTGGGCTGGTGATTACTGAAAAACCAAACCCTCATCAGAAACGGTGGGGGTTTTATCTTTCGGGTCTTGCCTTATGTAAGGATTAGGTTTGTCTCAAACGAGAACTTTTACGCGATTTTTCATAGAAGTGATTAGGCTTCGATTTAACCCAATGAATAAATCGTTGCATTTCAGGGTGTCCTTGAAGAGCTGAAGCAGTATTAAATAGCACGGCTAGTTCAGTTTCATTAAAGAGGGCGTGTATTTGGCGATGACAAATACGGTGAAGGTACTCTGTAGTTTTTCCACCCTTGGACTTCGGTATGAGGTGATGAGCATCTTTTTGGGAATCAGGGATGGGGCGGTCGCAGATAGGACAGACCACATCTACCACTTTTAGGTGTGGCGTTGGCGCAAGCGAAATCAGCTTCCTGCGAATTTTTCCAATCATGCAATTCTTTGAAAAAGTAGTGTCAAGTACAAGTTTAGTAAATAAGTCATAAACTTGCAGGGTGCCAAAAATCTTATCAAAAACACTTTCTGAATCTGATATATCCCGCCTGATTGAGATGGCCTGGGAAGATCGTACCCCATTTGATGCAATCGAAAAATCATTTGGCTTATCTGAACCACAAGTCATTCAATTAATGCGCCATGAGCTCAAGCGAAGGTCTTTTGAGTTATGGCGTAAGCGCGTTACAGGAAGGGCAACAAAGCATGTTGCGCTTCGAAGCAAGTTGGTTGATCGCGCTTATTGCCCAACGCAGTATAAAAATAAATGAAGCCTATTAAGCGGTTAGTCCTGATTCTGGGAGATCAGTTGGATTTAAAAGGGGCTGCCCTCAGAGATTTTGATTTCAAGACTGATGAAATAGTCATGATTGAGTCGATATCAGAGGCGCAATATGTTTGGTCCCATAAAGCCAAGATTGCTCTGTTTTTATCTGCTATGCGGCACTTTGCCATTCAGTTAAAGGAACTTGATTACCCTTTGACTTACATTCAAAGCTCACCGCTATCAATCGTTGAGACCTTAAAAGAAAAAATGATCCGAGAGGGAGTTGTAGACCTCATCTGTGTTGAACCAGGTGAGTGGCGCTTAAAGCAGCAGATAGAGGAATTAGCAAGAGAGTTATCGCTCAGACTTGAGATGCGTGAGGACGATCACTTCTATTGCTCACATCAAGAATTTTCTGAGTGGGTAGCTGATAAAAAAGAATTACGTCTAGAGTACTTTTATCGCTTAATGCGTAAGCGCCACAATATTCTGGTTAATTCTGAAGGCAATCCAGAAGGGGGTCAATGGAATTTTGATCAAGATAACCGTAAGCCCTATTCTAAAAAGGGCCCTGGCATCATTGAGGCCCCCGTTTTATTTGAGTTAGATATAGTTACCAAAGAGGTTCTTCAGTTCGTTAACGCTACCTACCCAAATCATCCTGGTTCACTAGATCATTTTCGGTGGCCGGTCACTCGAGTCCAGGCTCTAGAGGCTTTGGATTATTTTGTGGAATACCGTTTAAGAAACTTTGGAGTGTTTCAGGATGCCATGTGGACTGATACCCCATTTGGCTGGCATTCTATTCTATCGAGCTCTTTAAATCTGAAGTTGCTTAACCCGCGTGAAGTGATCGCTGCTGTTTTGCTGGCCTGGAATAAATACTCCTTAGATCTTTCTACCGTTGAGGGATTTATACGTCAAATACTCGGTTGGCGAGAATTTGTGCGAGGCATGTATTACCTAGATATGCCCAAGATGGCTCAAGATAATTATTACGATCATCAAAGGCTTTTACCCAAATGGTATTGGACAGGTCAAACCAATATGGCCTGCATGAAAGATGCGATCGGTCAAACACTGCAGTATGGCTATGCCCATCATATTCAGCGCCTGATGGTTACTGGTAACTTTGCCTTATTAGCAGAAATTATGCCAAAAGAGGTGTGTGACTGGTACTTAGCAATCTATGTCGATGCGATTGAGTGGGTAGAGCTACCGAATACTGCTGGCATGGCTCTATTTGCAAATGGCGGGCGCTTCACCAGTAAGCCTTATATTGCTAGTGGCGCCTATATCAAGCGTATGAGTAATTATTGCGGCTCGTGCCAGTACAAGCCAGATGTTCGATTTGGAGAGACCGCTTGCCCTGTAACAACCTTGTATTGGAATTTCTTAATTAAACATCGTAGTCAATTTGAATCTAGTCCACGTACAAAGCTGATGACTGCCAATCTCAAGAGAATTAGCGATGGAGATCAAAAGTCGATTGTGGAGCATGCAGAGCATCTCTTAGCTCACCTAAATGATCTCTAAAGGTAGATGTGAACACTTCCTTTAAGGGCAATAAAAGTTTTCTGCCAAGCAAAATTTGCGTCGTCTGCAAAAAAGAGATGACCTGGAGAAAGTCTTGGGCCAAAAACTGGGAGTTTGTTAAATACTGCTCAGATGCTTGCAGGAAAAAAGCACCTAAGTCGCAGACCTAAACTAGCGATTGACTATTTACCAGGGCAATCTTTCGCCTGAATAAGAAATAAAGCGTCCTGAATCTTCTTTCTTGAGACTTTCAATCACTCGAAACATGTCGGCTGCTGCATCGTGCGCAGGCCTACCAATCTGCTCCCCACGAAATGGTTTTGAGAGTCCCGAGTTCACAGTGCCAGGATGCATTGAGATTAAGGCAGTATTCGGTTTGGTACGCGCCCATTCAATAGAGGCCGTTTTAATCAGCATATTGAGCGCAGCTTTGGAGGCGCGATAGCTGTACCATCCACCAAGCCGGTTATCTTCAATACTGCCAACTTTAGCGGAAAGGGTAACCATGATGCTATTTTTGGGATCCAGTAATTTAGAGAAGTGCCGAATGGTTAGTGCTGGGCCAATAGCATTAATTTTCATCAGCTCCATTAGTTGTTCAGCATTGAGATCGTCTAGTTTCTTTTCAGGCATCCAGTCACTACTATGCAAGACTCCAATCGTATTGATGATCAGTTGAAAGGGCGCCTCCTGAGAGAGTGCTAAAGCACAAGTTTCTATTGAGTCTGGATGTTGGTAGTCAATACTATGTTCTGAATGGCGATGAATACCAACGACACTTGAGCATAGGGGGTTATTTTCAAGTAGCTCCAGAAACGCCCCTCCAATGGTTCCAGAGGAGCCAATAATGAGGGCAGAAAAAGGGTTTGGAAGCAGTCTCAAGGTGTCTTAAATAATGTTGCTTTCATTCAGTTTAGTTAATAAGTCTTAAACCTGCTCAATAGGGGCTGATTTGGCTTTTAGGGCTACTTTATTGTTATTACAGCGATTTCCTGGTCTTTAGGCCCTTCCATGACGCTTGTCCTAGGGGTGTTTCATTTTCCTATGGGCGTAAAATGTAAGAATCATTTAAAGTAATTTATATGAAGCAGACTGAACACTACATACCCCTTGAATTTTCTGATCGAGTTGCCTTATTTTTTACTAAAGGCATGCGCTTTTTTGCCGACACCTTTTTTAAAAAGCGCTATGGACACCGAGCTGTTGTTTTAGAAACCGTTGCAGGAGTTCCTGGAATGGTTGCTGGAATGTGGACTCATTTAACAAGCTTACGGAGTATGAAAGTTGGCTATGGGCCAAAGATTCGCACACTTTTAGCGGAAGCTGAAAATGAAAGAATGCATCTCATGACTTTCATCGAGATTGCAAATCCCAATCGGTTTGAGCGCTACCTTGTTTTGATCGCGCAGGCTATTTTCTGGAATTTCTTTTTCATTATTTATGTATTCTTTCCAAGAACTGCCCATCGCATCGTTGGCTATTTTGAGGAAGAAGCAGTCTATTCCTATACTGAATATCTAAAAGAGATTGATGAAGGCCGTATAGCGAATGTAGCAGCTCCTCAAATTGCTATTGATTATTGGAAGCTTGAACCTAGTGCAACTCTAAGAGATGTCGTGATTGCTGTTCGCAATGATGAAGCCCACCACCGGGATACAAACCATCAATTTGCTAGTGACTATGACAAGGCCTAATGGTAAAGACTCCAGATAAGCGCTGTTGTGGCTCTGGTGTTTGCATCATCAATGATGCCGGCGAGTGCTGGTGTGGCCAAGTGTGGGACGGTGAAAAAATGTCCGCACCTAGTTTAAATTTGCAATCAGCTATCGATCAAAACAAAGAGCAAGACTCCGATAAGATCAAGCCTAACTCGTAAATTGAGTTGAAGGCAGGCCCTCTTTTGACTATAGGAAGCTTAAATTATGATGACTCCTGATGAGATTGCAGGATTAATTCCAGCAGAAAAAGCCCGTTTTCGCTCTCCGATACCTACCCAAGCCATTTCAAGTGATGAGTTTTTGCCTGGTGTGCAGACTCCCAAACAAAAAGAATTTGAGAATCGTATCAAAGATATCGGTTCAGCCCTTGCTAAGCACCAAGGTATACCTCGCCGCCGATTTTTTCAAAGCGCTGCAGGAATGGCGGCAGCTTTTTTAGCAATGAATGACACCTTTGGTCCTCTATACAGTGTTAGTCATGCCGAGGCCGCAACTCCAGAGCTGGCTAATGAAAGATCTGCCTTGTTAAAAGATCAGTTCATTATGGATATGCATACCCATTTCTTACGTGACGATACTCGGCTAGAAGGTTTTGTGAGATCTCGCGAAGCTGTAGGCAAGGCCTCATGGAATCCTGCTTTAGTTGGTAAGCCACAAACCTTAGATGACTTGAAGTTTGCCAATTACTTTAAAGAAGTCTATTTAGATAGTGATACTAAAGTGGCATTGATTTCTGGTTCTGGATCTGAGGATCCTCGAGATTGGTTTTTAACTAATGCAATGAAAGCGCAGGCGCGTGAATCAGTGAATCAAGGGTCTGGCACTAAAAGAATGTTTTCACACGCAATTTTTATGCCGGGAATGCCGGGCTGGTTAGAAAAGGCTGAGGCGGATTATGAAAATTTAAAGCCTGATTCTTTTAAGGGTTACACCATCGGCGATAACACTAACAAGCAACTTTCAAAGCACCCCTGGCGTCTTGATGATGAGAAATTGCTTTATCCTTTTTATGAAAAGTTAGCGAAATGGAGTAAAGCTAAGCCAAGTTTAGCGAATATCTGTGTTCATAAAGGCCTTTATCCACCATCAATCACGCAGCAATATCCTCACTTATTGGCTTATGCAAAAGTGGATGATGTTGCGAAAGCTGCTAAAGATTGGCCCCAATTAAATTTCGTTATTTACCATTCTGCTTTTCGTTATACAGGCGGAACCTGGGATATAGGATGGGAGCAATTTAGACAATCTGGCCGTATTGATTGGGTAACAGATTTAGCTCAGATCCCACAAAAAACAGGCGTCACGAATGTCTACGGTGATTTAGGTCAAATTTTTGCTCAAAGCACTATTGCTGAGCCAAGGCTATGTGCCGCGATGCTGGGTCAGCTCATTCAAGGCTTAGGGGCCGATCACGTTGTGTGGGGTACCGACGCCATCTGGACTGGCTCCCCCCAATGGCAAATTGAGGCCTTACGTAGATTAGAAATTCCTGAGGATATGCAGAAAAAATATGGCTTTAATCCTCTGGGGGACGCAGATGGAGCGGTCAAGCGAGCGATCTTTGGCGAAAATTCTGCACGGCTCTATAACTTTACTGCTGCACAACGAGCCGCCTTAATGACTGATAAGGTTTCTATCGCAAAAGTGAATTATGACCAGTATGGGGATGGCAGAACAAACCTAAGATATGGTTATATGCAGGCTTAATTTAGGCTAACCTTCATCTGTACTCATTTGCTAATAATGGATGCGGGTATTTACTAGCCACTCCCGACACTGATTGTTGTATAAATTGATTTCTTATAAACCAAATCTTGATGGGTGAAAAGATTGTATTGAATGGAATAGAGAAGATGACGCAAGAAAAGAATATTACACGCCGTAATGTATTGAAAATGAGTGTGGGCACAGCCATTCTGAGTAGTGCAGGCATAAGTCAAGCGCATGACAAGGGTGTGCAAACTCCTTTTAATGTTGAGCAGGTCTATATCCCTATTGCCGGTAGTAGCCAAGAATTTCCAGTGCGCAGAATCTATTGTATTGGTAGAAACTATGCAGCGCATGCAAGAGAAATGGGTTCTGACCCGACGCGTGAACCCCCATTTTTCTTTCAAAAGCCAACGGATGCCATTCAGTTCGTTGCGCCAAATAAAATCGTAGATCACCCTTATCCAACTTTGACTAAGAACTACCACTATGAAGTAGAGTTAGTTGCAGCCTTAAACAAAGGCGGCAAGAATATCCCAGTTGAAAAAGCACTTGATCATGTATTTGGTTATGCACTTGGATTAGATATGACGCGCAGAGATCTGCAGCGTTTTATGGGTGATCAAAAGAAGCCTTGGGAAATTGGTAAGTCCTTTGATCACTCTGCACCTATTGGCCCCATTTTCCCGCTTGCCAATATTGGACATTTCACCAAAGGGAATATTGAGCTCTCGGTCAATGGGATTGTGAAGCAAAAAGCAGATTTGTCGCAAATGATTTGGTCAGTAGCCGAGCAAATCTCTAAATTATCTGAAGCAAATGAGCTATATCCTGGAGATATTATCTATTCGGGAACTCCTGAAAATGTTGGCCCAGTCATCAAGGGTGATGTGATTCGTTGCTCTATAGATCGATTGCCAGATTTGGTCGTTAAGATTGTTTAAATTGGAAAAACTTTAAAAATAATGGGGGCTTAGTGAAACTGCAATCCTTTATCAGGGCGTTGATATTTTCTGTCTTGTCGAGTAGTTGCTTTGTTGTACTCGCGGCTTATCCAGATAGACCTGTAACGATCATCATTGGCTTTCCGCCGGGCACGGGCACCGACACAGTTACGCGCATCATGGCTGATCGCCTTTCTCAGAGAATGGGGCAGCAATTTTTAGTAGAAAACAAAGTTGGTGTGGCAGGAAGTATCGGGGCAGGAATTGCTGCTAAGGCTAAGCCAGATGGATATACCTTGTTGGTAAGCGCTTCTGCACCAATGTCGATCAACCCCCATATTTATAAAACTCTCAGTTACAGTCCTCTGACGGATTTCACGCCAATTGGAATGCTGGTGTGGTTACCCTATTTAATGGTGGTTAATCCGAATGATCCAGCCAATACTTTGCAACAATTTCTGGCAAATGCGCAAAAGAGCCCAACTCCGATTAGCTATGGATCTACTGGTAATGGCGCTACTAGTAACCTAGTGATGTCGGTGCTCGCTAAGCGTGCCAATATCGAAATGACCCAAGTTCCCTATAAAGGGAGTAGTCAAGCACAAGCGGATGTGATCGGTGGGCAATTGCCCGTCACTTTTGATACGCTATCTTCTAGTATTGCGATGGTGCGGGCGGGTAAGTTAAAGCCCTTGGCAGTTGCTACGTTGAAAAGAACGGAACTTGCGCCAGAAATTCCAACGGTAGTTGAACAAGGTTTTCCGGGCTTTGAAATTGGGGCTTGGCTAGGGCTTTTTGGCCCAGTTGGATTACCCCCGGCGATTCAAAAAACCTTATTAAATGAAATCAATCTTATATTGCAAGAGCCAGACACGCGCGCAAAGTTGGCAAAGGGTGGGGCTGAGGTGAGATCTTCATCCTCCTCAGGAGAATTTTCGGTGTTCTTAAAAAATGATTATGAGAATACAGGAAAATTGATTCGTGATTTCAACATTAAGCCAATGGAATGAAAGAGTAATGAATAAATCCAGTTACGTTGTCAGTCCTGCGGAGCGTCAGGCTCGTATTGACTTAGCAGCCTGCTATAGACTAGTCGCTCATTTTGGTATGAGTGATTTGATTTACAACCATATTACCGCTAGAGTTCCCGATAGCAAAGAAGAGCTTATTCTCATTAACCCTTATGGCTTGATGTACAACGAAGTGACTGCTTCTAATCTCATCACCATTAATCTAGAGGGTGAAGTTATCTATAACCCCAATCCAGATTTTGGAATTAATCAAGCTGGATATGTGATTCATAGTGCAGTGCATCGTGCTAGAGAGGATATCAGCTGTGTGATTCATACCCACACACGAGCTGGTATGGCCGTTTCTGCGATGGAATGCGGCTTACTACCAATTACACAAACATCGATGCGATTTTATGGCATTCCTTATCACGACTATGAAAGTGTTGCGATTGATTTAGACGAGCAGTCACGCTTGGTTGCAGATTTGGGCGATCAAACTGCCATGATTCTTCGGAATCACGGACTCCTAGCAGTGGGTCCAAGCACAGCCCAAGCCTTTAATACTTTATATTGGCTAGAAATGGCATGCAAGGCTCAGGTGGATGCGCTGTCTTCCGGCGTGAAATTAACGATGCCGCCCGATGAAGTTATTCAGAAGACCCATCACTTATACCAACCTCACGTTAGAAGGCCATTTGGGGAGATGGAATGGCCCGCAATGCTTCGTATCGTAGAAAAGCTAGACCCGACTTATAAAAACTAATGCATCAAGTTGATATAGCTGTTTAGAAAACAACCTCAGCCAAAGGCTTTTGATCGATAAAGTTTTGAATATTTTTCACAACTGAATTAATCCTTCTTTGATCGAGTTGATCGGTCCAGCTAGCAGTATGCGGCGTCATGATGACATTATCTAAGTCATGGAATGGAAGTACCGATGGTTGCATTTCTAAATTATCAGTACTGGCATATTGATACCAAACATCCAGTAGTGCTCCTCCAATCTCATGATTCTTGAGGGCTTTATAAATGGCTGCCTCATTAATAATCGGCCCTCTAGCAACATTAATGATGACGCCAGTAGGCTTCATTTTTTTGAGTGTGGATTCATTAATCAAATCCCTAGTACTTTCGCTCAGAGGCGCAGTGATGAGAACGTAATCACTTTCCATCAATAAGGCCTCTAGATGTGAGCTATCTTTCCACCACTTTAATCTAGCGTCTACCTTTGGATTGCGGGTCATCGCAATAAACTCCATCCCAAAAGGAGTGGCGAGCTCGGTCACTCGTTTGGCGATATGTCCAAAACCAATAAAGCCAATAGTTTTATGTTGAATCTCACTATGTTTTAGTCCTCGTACGATGGAGCCACCATAAGTCCATCTGCCTTGGCGGAGCTCCCGATCCATGTGGCGCATATTGATAGCAAACTCCAAAATACCTAGCATGACGTATTCGGCGATAGGTTCAGAGTGCTGATTTGTATTGCAAACAATGCAGCCATCAGGAAGCCATTCTTTTTTCAACCACTCCATGCCAGAAAATGGTACTTGGATTAATCGAAGTCGCTTACCCGCCGTAATGAGATCCTTAACTAGTGTCGGATCTTTGGAATAAACCAACTCAGCTGATACAACCAGAATTTGGGCTTTGGAGACAAGCTCCAGCAATTCAGATTTAGCTTGTTCGACGGCGCAGTGTTGAATTGCCCAAGATGTTCCAAGAGCCTGAATCAGTGGAGCAAGAAATATTTTTCCGTATTCTCCAACTATTAGAATATTTCTATCCATGATCTTCCAATGTCATTAATGGCTCAAATATACAGCTAATTCTGCTCTCATCAGTCTTTGGTGCTGGGCCTAAGTACTGGTCAGTCAATAAGGATGAAAACTATCATCTGAAATGACAGGGTATGTATTTATTCACATTGCTTTAAGGAGCACTTGGTCAGAATTATATATATCAAATATTAGCCTATACTTAAATTAATTACCCAGAAACTGAATCAATTGAAGGCAATATATGACTACAGTTAAAGAAATTTTAAAAAATAAACATCATCAAATATTTTCTGTAAAGTCTGGCGATGCCGTTACTCTGGCTTTACAAATTATGAAAGAGCATCGAGTCCGATCGATTCTAGTGATTGATGATGATCTGCTAAAGGGAATTATTTCTCTTGGAGACTGCGCCATTAAGGTGACCTTAGCTAAACAAGATCCGGATATTGTCTTAGCCGCCGAAATCATGACGGGGCACCCCCTCATTGTTGAGGAAGAAAATACCTTAGAGCAATGTATGAGCATCATGGTCGCCAAGAAGGTTCGTCATTTACCAGTGGTCAGTAATCAGCGGGTTATAGGGGTGATTTCTATTGGTGATTTAGTGGGAGAGATGATGAAAAACCAAACCAACCAAATTAGCTTTTTAGAAACCTATATGAAAGATTACGGCCTTGATACCAAGGGAAATTCTCATTTTTCATTCTTGGGATAGGATTCAATAGAGGACTTATGAAAATAAAATTACATCTTTTTGTTGTATGTTTGACGGTTACCATTTTCTCGGCAAGCTCGTATGCTCATAAAGATACAGATCCAGCCCATCAAATTTATTCAGAGGGCAACCTTTCCCTTGAAAATGGATCCACCATTGAAAACTTCAAAATTTCTTTCACGACGCAGGGCGTTCTGAACGCAGATAAATCGAATGCCATTCTGATGGTTACTGCGATTGGCGGAAATCATCACCGTATTGATTACCTGATTGGTCCTGGCAAAGCTCTCGATACAGATAAGTATTTTGTGATTTGTACAGACGCAATTGGTAATGGATTGACAAGCTCTCCCTCCAATAGCCAAACACAGGCGAATGTGAGTTTTCCAGAATTCAATATCCGAGATATGGTGAATAGCCAATATCGACTGGTTACTGAGCATTTTGGGATTACCAAGCTAGTGTCAGTGGTGGGCGCTTCCATGGGTGGCATGCAAGCTTTGCAATGGGCTGTTTCTTATCCTAATGCTATGCAGTCAGTCGTACCTATTATTCCTTTGGCTAAAACCCATGCATGGACTTCTGGGGTACTTGAGATGCTCAGACAAAGCATCATGGCTGACTCAGCTTACCAGGGTGGTAAATATGACAAGCCCGTTGAAAAAGGAATGCGTCTATGGGCGGGGTGGTTAAGTGGGGTGATTGTTAGAACGCCTTCTTACCAAAATCAACAATTCAATACACCCGAAGCAGAAATTAACTTTATCAATAAGCTTCAGGACGCTTCTTGGAAGCGTATGGATGCCAATGATTGGATTTGGCAATCTCGTGCTTATGATCGCCATGACATTGGCCAAACAAAAGGCTTTAATGGCGATACGATTGCTGCATTGAAGTCAATTAAAGCAAAGACGCTGATTCTTGCAGGGACCGGGGATTTGCTCAATCCAGAATCTGACGCCAAGGAGTCAGCAAAATATATTTCTCAGGTGAAATATGTTGCGATCAATGAGCTTGCACCCATGGGACATCTTTCGGGGGCAGGAGTTACGCCAAACGAGAATGAAGTTCAAAATAAAGCAATCAAGCAGTTTTTAAGCGCGCTAAAAAAGTAAATAAAAAAGCCACCCAAAGGTGGCTTTAGTGGTGAGAGTGATTATTTCACTTTGTTTTAACAAAAGTGACCCAGTTGGCTCCTTTGCCACCAGCAACTCTTTCAATCAGATTTAATTCACCATTGGCTTGATTGATTGAGTAGAGAGATACCTTGTCAGACTTTTGGCCGGAGGCAACTAAAAATTGACCACTCGGATCAACATTAAATCCTCTCGGCATTTCTTCTGTAGGCATTGTAAATAGATACTTTACTTTGCCTGTCTGAGGGTCAACTTCAAAGCCGCTTAATGTGCTCTTGGTTCTTTCGGATGTATAGAGAAATTTACCGTTAGGCGTCAATTTAATTTCAGCGCAGAAAATCATATTAGAATCATCAAACGCAGTCGCTTCTGGTGAACCAGTCGGAGGCCTTGGTCTGCCAGGCACTAATTTACTGTCGGCCGGAAGGCTTGATACAGCCTGAATTTGAGTCAATATCCCTGATTTGATATCCCGAGAGAAAACCACTACCTCACCAGTCATCTCTGTAATGACATAGGCAAATTTATTGTCGTCTGAAATAACAATATGTCTTGGACCTTGTTGTTTTTGAAGGGCTACTGAAGTTGATGTTTCAGAGAGGGGCTTGGCTTGAGATGCATTAAAAGTATGGATTTTGATTTCATCTGTACCTAGCTGGGGTACGTAGACAAACTTATTAGATTTGTCAAATACGATTGCGTGTGGATTTTTTCCTCCACTTGGAAATGCTTCCGCTGGAACAGGATTCACATAGCCATTTGCTTGTATTTGGTTCACGCTGTTGTTATGGCCGCCAAAAGAGGTTGCTAATAACCATTTACCAGTTTTGTCAGTAGATACGCTAACCATACTATCGGCTAGGGGCACTGCACCAGTCCATTTTAGTTGTCCATTGGACTGGTCTATTTGATACATATATAAAGAAAAGGGCTTGGAGCGTACAGAGGCATATAAATTTTTGCCATCGGGTGTTACGGCCATAGGCATTGCGAATTTTCCAGCAGGAAAGCGTCCAACTAAATTTAAGTGTGGACTTGATCCAGTTGTTAGTTCGTAAGCGGCTATATCAGCATCTTCAATATTTGAAATGTATACGTAAGTGCCGCAATATGCTGTAGTTGCTATTGTCACTCCAGATATTGCAAAAGCTAACTTCCCGAAAATAGTCTTCATAATTACTCTCCCTTTGGTATTTTTTATTGAGTTTATTTTTATTAGTATTGGTTCAGAATAACAGTTGTTCTTGCTATGAGAATATTGCCATCTTACATTAGTTTTATGTCAATTAGCGCTTTGAATGAGACCTAGCTGGGGTTAGTCATCTTGGCTTTTGCTAGGTTGAGAGGGGAAAAGAGGTAATATTATTTTTCTGATAAAAGTCTACGAACCATTTAATCAAAAAATAATTAATAACTAGGAGAAGTGATGAATCGCGAGAATTTTGAAAAAGGGCTAAAAACCCGTAAAGAAGTATTAGGCGCTGAGTATGTTGAGAGCTCACTCAAGAATGCAGATGATTTCAATATGCCAATGCAAGAGTTGGTAACAGAGTATTGCTGGAACGAGGTTTGGAATCGCCCCGGTCTAGAAAGAAAAACACGTAGCTTTTTAAATCTCGCCATGATTGCAGCGCTTAATCGCCCACATGAGTTGAAGTTGCATGTTAGAGGAGCTATTAATAATGGCTTAACAAAAGAAGAGATTCAAGAAGTCTTTTTACAGGTTGCAATTTATTGCGGTGTCCCAGCTGCGATTGATAGTTTTCGCGTGGCTAAAGAAGTATTTAAAGAAATGGGTATCTAATGCAAGCATCCGATACAAAGATCGCTTTTGTGGGTTTGGGGCTTATGGGGGTGCCTATGGCAAAAAATCTCCTGAAGGCCGGGTATCAGCTTGCTGGATTTGATCTTAATCCAGAGGTCGCAGCAAAGTTTTTGGATGAAAAAGGATTTCAGTTTGTATCGAGCCCTGCCCAAGCAATACAAGATGCTAATCTCACAATCTTAATGTTGCCTGATAGCACCATTGTTGATGCACTCTTGTGGGGTAGCAATGGATCTGCAGGTATTGCTACTCAGTTGCGTAAGAATAGCTACTTAATAGATATGAGCTCATCTAGCCCAATCTCATCCAAAGAAAACAATCAAAAATTAGAGAAGTTAGGTATTAAGTTTGTTGACGCGCCGGTATCTGGAGGAGTTAAAAAAGCAATGAACGGATCACTAGCGATTATTGTTGGTGGAAAAAAAGAATATTTTGGAGAGATTCATCCCTTACTCGAATGTATGGGTAAGAGTATTGTGCATGTTGGTGATGCGGGTGCAGCGCATGCAGTGAAGGCTTTGAATAATTATGTGTCTGCAGCTGGATTAATTGCTGCCTCTGAGGCGCTCAATGCAGCCAATAAGTTTGGCTTAGATCCTCATGTAGTTAATCAAGTATTTAATGCTTCAACTGGTCGTAATAACACGACTGAAAATAAAGTTGAAAATTTCATGCTCAATGATGCCTTTAATTCTGGCTTCTCCTTGGCTTTAATGCGTAAAGATGTGCAAATTGCACTGAACTTTATTGAGAATATGAATTGCTATGCAAGCCTGGCAAAGCAATGCGTTCTCACTGCCAAAGAGGCAGATGAGAAGTTGGGCAAAGGCGCAGACCATACTGCCATGTTTGACTATGTCAGGTCTGCAGCTCTTTAATCGTGCAATTATTTGATAGGAGTGTTATGAAATTCATCTACAAACTTCTTTTGGCATTCAGTTGCTTGTCGGTATCTCTAGCATTTGCCGTGTATCCTGAAAAGCAACTCACTATCGTTGTGCCATATCCGCCCGGTGGCTCTACAGATGTATTAGGTAGAATTTTGGCGCAGTACATGTCGAAAGACTTAGGGCAAGCTGTCATTGTTGAAAATACTGGTGGCGCAGGCGGAACTATTGGTGCAGCTAAGGTTGTCAAAGCGGGTCCAGATGGATATACCTTACTTTTTCATAATATGGCCCAAGCATCCGCACCAGCACTCTATGCAAAGTTACCTTATGACCCTGCTACTGACTTTATTCCGATTGGTATGGTGACTGAGGTTCCAATGGTTCTGGTTGCCAGAAAGGATTTTCCAGCAGAATCACTTCAAGGTTTTATTGATTATGTTAGAGCAAATCCCGATAAAGTAAATTTTGCCAATGCAGGTATTGGCGCTACATCGAACTTGTGCGAAGTGCTCATGAAGTCGACTTTGGGGGCATCTTGGCTATCAGTTTCTTATAAAGGAACTGGGCCAGCGCTCAATGATTTGTTAGCAGGGCAGGTAGATGTCATTTGCGATCAACCTGCCAGTACATTGCAGCATATTCGTGCTGGCAGTATTAAGGCACTTGCTGTGGCTAATAAAGAGCGCATTAGCTCTTTACCTACAACGCCTACATTTAGTCAATCTGGCATGCCCGGCTTCCAATTATCGGTATGGCATGCTTTATATGCACCCAAAGATACTCCTAAGTCGGTGATTGATCGACTAATAAAGGCATTAAATAATGCACTAAAAGATTCTGTCTTAGTGCGTCGCTTTGGGGAAATGGATGCTTCTGTTGCTACTCCTGCAATAGCTAACCCTAGCTATGCATCCAAATTTTTATTGACAGATATTGAGAGATGGAAAGTTGCAATGAAAAACGCCGGAGTTAAACCTCAGTAAGCTCATATTCATTGAATTATGGAGAGCCCCCGACTTAATCACTAGTCCTGACGGCTCACTGCAAATAAAAACACCAACTATTAAGTTGGTGTTTTTATTTGTCCCTGCAGGATAAGTATTTACTTAATCCAGCGAATAAAGCTTTCTTTAGCGCGCCTAACCTTCTTGAGGTTAAGCAACCAATCCTCATCAGTTTTTCTATAACCTAAGGGCAGCATGACAACACTGCGTAAGCCTTTTTCTTTGAGGTTCAGAAGAGTGTCTAGCGCCTGTGGATCAAACCCTTCCATCGGGGTGCTATCTACCTCCTCTTCGGCAGCGGCAATCAGTGCGGTACCAAGCCCTATATAGGCTTGCTTTGAAGCGTGTGTGAAATTGATTTCCGAATCTCTTGCTGGGTAGACCTTGAGAAGCATTTGGCGATAAGCTGTACCAGCGTCGCTTGTGAAGTTGCGAATTGTCTCAGTCATATCAAATGCATCATTAATACGCTCTGCAGTGTAATTATCCCAGGCTGCAAAGACGAGTAAGTGTGAGCAATCAACAATTTGAGATTGGCCGTTTGCAATCGGCTTTATTTTTTCTCGGATCTCTTTATTGGTAATGACTAGCACCTCGTAAGGCAGTAAACCACTAGAGCTAGCTGTTAAGCGAATAGCTTCAAGAATTTGCTCAACCTTATCCTGTGGCACAGCTTTTGCCGGATCCATCTTTTTAGTGGCATAACGCCATTGCAGCTTCTCAATCAGACTCATCACTCTTTCCTTAGATTTAATTGTTCTAAAAGACTCCTCAGTTTAGTTTAAGTTCAAAGCTTTTGTTTGGTGCGCCACATCTCATCATGTATTTCCCTAATTGGCGCCATCAATAATCCACTGCATGAGTTCCGTTGCATTAGTTGGACTTAATGCTTGGTGCGCCTTGATATTCCTAAAAAAATTACCCTTCCTCAATTTTTCTCCTTGAACACTTGCTGCCTCTGCTTAGCCACGGTATTTCTAATATTTATTTGCAAGTTCGGGCCATGGTGGCGCATCCATTTCAGTATCCGCATGGCAACTCATACAGCCATTGCGCATAGCGAGCTGACGGTTTGCATAGGCTAAATTAGGAAGTAATAGCGAGAAGATAAAGGCTAGAGCGAAAATATTTTTCATGTTGAACCAATCATTAAGAGTGATACTTCATCTTTCATGCTAGTTCTTTATGATTATAAGGGCTTGATCTAGATCATTTTTTAGTTTGATCTATTGGGCTTGCTATCAATCGATAGATACTATATCTACAAGGAGATTAATCACCATTATCAGTAATGTCGGATTGAAGACAAATGAGGTGATACCTTAGATAAAAATCCTCGCAAGATAAGCCCAGAAAAAACTGCCAGTATCAATGTCAAGGAAGCTTGGATTGATGGCAAAAAGCAAGTGTGGTGATCGCTAGTCTCTATATTAGTATTCTTGCTGAAAGCTCAGGGCTGTTTTGATGGTCTGGAAATGGATATCTACAGTAGATTCAATTTCCTTTCCATAGCCACCTGCCATTGATATCGCTATTGGCAGTCGTTTATCTAAGGCGTACTGGAAAACGGTTTCATCTCTGAGGCGCATTCCATCTTTACTAACCTTCAGCCTACCAAGACGATCACCTTCATGAGGATCTGCTCCTGCAAGATAAATCAGGCAGTCTGCTTGGAAGCGAGAACTAAGATCATCTAGGCACTGCTCTAAAGAAGTCAAATAGGTGTGATCATTACAGCCATCTGGAAGACCTAAATCAAGATCGCTGTGCTCTTTCTTAAATGGGAAATTATTTTCACCGTGAATGGATAGCGTGAAGATCGAGGGATCATTTTGTAAAATAGAGGCAGTACCGTTGCCTTGATGAACATCTAAATCAATAATTGCAATCTTCAGCTTTGCATTTACTTCTTTCTGGAGCGTACGTGCCGCAATAGCAGAGTCATTAAATACACAAAAGCCACTACCCATATTGCGATAGGCATGGTGAGTACCTCCAGCTAAATTGACGGCAATACCTTCTTTAAGAGCGGTTTTTGCCGCAGTAACAGTTGCACCTGCAGAGCGGCGAGAGCGCTCAACCATTTTTTCACTCCAAGGAAAGCCAATTTCTCGCTGCTCTTGAGGGCTTAATTTCCCCTCCAAGACCTTGATGAGATAGTTGGGATCATGGACATATAGAATTTGGGTATCACTTGCGGCAGGAGCTTCGATTAACTCTATATCAGCAACAGCCTTTACTAAATCTCTTAAGCAAGAATATTTCTCCATTGGAAAGCGATGTCCCGCTGGTAGCGGTAATACAAAATGATCTGTATAGAAAGCCTTCACACTTCGCTCGAATATTCTTTCAAAATATCTAAGGGGACAGTTTTGAGTGCATTGATATGAGTGCTCTCCAATTTGATTGAAGGGGCACATTGCGCATTCACAGCCTCTACCCACCGAGAAATACAGAGACACCATTGATCTCCTGCAACAAGGCCTGGAAATTGATACTCTGGCCGAGGGGTGATCAGATCATTGCCCTTTTCAAGACTAAATTGCAAAAATTCTTTCGTTACAACAGCGCAAACTAAGTGACTACCAACATCTTCATCATTGGTTTTGCAGCAGCCATCCCTAAAGAAGCCTGTCAGTGGATCAAAGGAGCAGGGGATGAGGGGCTCTCCAAATACATTTAAGGCAACTTCTTTTGGCATAGCATCTTTCGATAGTGTGGTTATCAGCCAGTTTATTCAATAAGGCTTAAACTTGCTTAGAGATGCATTCATTAGAAAAACTAACTCTCTTTTATGACACTGCCTGCCCTTTGTGCCAGGCAGAGATTCTATTTTTATCCAGAAGAAACCAGGCTGGACTATTGGATTTTGTGGATATTAATTCTGAGCGCTTTGATTCTGCCAAGATTGGTATTTCCTGCGACCAGGCCTTAGCAGCCATGTATGGCCAGTATGGCAATGGTGAGCTAATTCAGGGCGTGACTGTTTTCTCCGAGGCATATCGCAGGGCGGATCTCCCATTCTTAGCATGGATATTCTCTAGAAAATCATTACAAGGAACCTTACAGGCGGCTTATCGATTCTTTGCTAAAAATCGGCATGCCATTTCTAGATTATTGGGTCCAACGGCCTTTTATTTAGTTAAGGCAACATCCTCAAAGGGTGCGCCATGAGATTGATCAAGATCCTTTTAACTTTGTCTATCTCCACTTTATTATTGACATCCAATGGCTTTGCTCGAGACCTTAGCTATATCGATAAGATATTAAATCCTGCGCTGCTTCAGGGTAGCGGGAGATTGAATTGGTGGGGTTTCCATATTTACGATGCATCTTTTTATCGTGTGGGAACAACATCTTCACCCGAGTTTGCAATTGATATACGTTATCAAAAATCATTCTCAGGTATTTCCATTGCCAACACCAGCGCAGAGGAGATGAAAAAAATGGGTGTTCCAGATGCACAGGTGGCGCTATGGGGCAAAGAGCTTGCAAAAGTGTTCCCCAATATTGAGTCTGGCCAGACTTTAACTGCTGTCTATGCGCCAACACAAGGAACTATTTTTTATCATGATGGTAAGCGTATTGCTCAAATACCTGGCGCAGAGTTTTCAAAAGCTTTTTTTGGTATTTGGCTAGATCCTAAAACAAGCGCACCAAAGTTGCGAAGCGAATTACTGGGCCAAGGTTGCCCACCACCACTTTTAAATGAGGCTTGCTAAATGAATCAATATCTCTACCTGAAGTCTTTTGCCGCAATTGCTTGTGCATCATTTTTACTTGGGTGTACAAGCCCGCACGTTCAGCAGTATGCAAATGAGAAACCCACCTTAGATCTTAGTGAGTATTTTTCAGGCACTATTGATGCATACGGGATCTTCACAGACCGCAGTGGTGAAGTAAAGAAACGATTTACAGTAATCATCAAAGCAGACTGGAAAGTAGTTGATGGTAAGAAAGTCGGTACTCTCGATGAGAGCTTTGATTATTCCGACGGAACCAAGCAAAAACGCATTTGGACTTTGATTGAGCAATCCTCCGGAAAATATATTGGCAGGGCAGATGATGTTGTGGGCGAGGCACAGGGGGACCTAGCAGGTAATGCGCTCAATTGGACCTATACCCTAGCCTTGCCAGTAGACGGTACGATTTACCACGTGCAATTTAACGATTGGATGTACCTCATAACCCCGAAAGTAATGCTCAATAAGGCCAAAATGAGCAAGTTTGGCATAGAGCTTGGAGAGGTTACCCTAAGCTTTTACAAGCGCTAAGCAGACGCCCTAATTTTGTGTCACACTTTCCTTGAGGCGATATATTAGGCATTCGTAGGGTACCTAAAAGTACTTTAAAACCCATGGAGATGAATATGAATACAACATTAAAGAAGGTAGCGATCGGTCTATCTGTAGCAGGACTTTTTACCTTAGTTGCTTGCCAATCGATGGAGCAGGGCACAGGCCAAAAAGCGAGTGCTAGCTTAGATTCTAGATCTGGATCCAATACAAAAGGTGAAGTGACTTTTACCTGGCAAGGCAGCAATGTTTTAGTCAACGGAAAATTTTCTGGATTAAAGCCTAATACGGAGCAGGGTTTTCATGTTCATGAAAAAGGCGATTGCTCTGCACCCGATGCTACTAGCGCTGGCGGCCACTTCAATCCAGACACAAAAAGCCATGGCATGCCTAATAGTGGGATGAATCATGCTGGCGATATGCCGAATATTAAGTCAGATGCGAATGGCAATGCTACTTACACAGCAACAATGTATGGTTTTGCTGTCAATACAGGACCCACTGGCGTTGTGGGTCGCTCAGTTGTAGTACATCGTGATCCTGACGACTATAAGTCTCAGCCAGCTGGCAATTCAGGGCCGCGTATTGCTTGCGGCTTAATTAAGTAATCAATTTAGGCGATGCAAGGGTTTTAATGAGAATAGAAGATACCGATCCAGCTAGACATGCTGGGATTGAATATCCAATGGAGGTTGGAGCCCCTGTATTTGCGCCTATTAAGGTGGTTGAAGAAAAAGATAAGGCAGTGAATGTCGCACGCCAAAATGCAAAGCTAGAGTACGAGCGCATTATGGAGCAGGCAGAGGTTCTGATGAAGCAAGCGCGGGCCCTGCAATCCAGGCTTGATGCTACTGAGATGGTGCATGCCGCAAAATTTGGTTTTAATCCGATTCATGGAAAAATATATCACCTCTACTATGACAGCAGAAATGCAGTTAATGTCCTCATTCAGAATGGCCCTAAAGAGTGGAGTTGCGGTATTCCAGATGGTTGGAACTATTCAATGGCAGTGAAGAAGTTAGGTGATAGTACTTGGGCTGTGATTGAGGAAGATGCCCTTACAGTATGATTTTTCTATTTAACAATAATTAATAAGGTAACACGTGACAAAAGCTCGAGTGGTTAGTCTTTCCGAATTAGGCGGTGCTGAGGTAATTCAGGTGATTGAAAAAGAATTGCCTCCCCCAGGCAAAGGCGAAGTACAAATTCGTCAGACCGCTATTGGTTTCAATTTCATTGATGTCTATCAGCGCTCAGGTTATTACCCGCTTGACTTGCCTACAGGCCTTGGCCATGAGGCTGTAGGCGTGGTTGAGGCTTTAGGTGACGGTGTGGCAGGTCTTAAAGCAGGCGATCGTGTGATGTATATGAATGCTGGTATCGGCGCGTATGCAAGTGCCCGTAACGTTGCTGCTGATAAGTTAGTGCCAGTACCAAGCAATGTTTCTGATGAAGTAGCAGCAGCAGTCTTCTTTAAGGCAATGACTGCTCAATACTTGATTCAAAAAACTTATAAAGTAAAGTCGGGTGATATTGTTTTGGTACATGCTGCCGCTGGTGGCGTTGGTCAAATTTTGGCGGGCTGGGCAAAAGCACTTGGCGCTTTTGTAGTCGGTAGCGTTGGCTCGCAAGCTAAAGTGGCTGCAGCTAAAGCAGCAGGATGTGATGCAGTGGTTGATTACTCGCAGCCAAATTGGGTTGAGGAATTCTTAAAAGCTACTGACAGCAAGAAGGCGAATGTGGTTTATGACTCTGTTGCTAAAACGACCTTTATGGGCTCGTTAGACTGCGTTGCTCCTTTTGGAACCTTGGCTTTATTTGGCGCTGCCTCAGGACCTGCTCCTGAAATTCAGCCAGAAATTTTAAATAAGAAGGGTTGTCTGTTTTTAACAAGACCTTCTGTATTTCCTCATAACGCTACCCATGCATTGCTACAAGAGAATGCAAAGGCTGTATTTGATGCAATTGCCAAGGGTTACGTTAAGGTACAAATTGGTGCCAAGTTTCCTTTGGAGCAAGCTGCTGATGCTCATCGTGCAGCTGAAGGTAGGAAGGTCTCTGGCGCCATTATTATGATTCCTTAATCGGTATCAAGTTAGCATCTCAAGCCCCGCTTTTGCGGGGCTTTTTCTTGGATAGTGCTTGATGCAATATCAATATATCGAGTGCATCCAGTATTTTGCTTTGCTTAAAGCTTAAATTGGTGCGGTGCCATATAGAGCCTGATTCAGACCCTTATTCTGATTTTGGGCTATAGTTTCTCCATTAATATAAAAAGTAATTGGGAGACGGCGTATGAATAGCATTTCAATAAGTAGTTTATTTTCTACTTGCTTGGTTTCAACAGCCCTGGTGTTGAGCCCTGGAGTATCCAATGCCCAGACTGCAGCTGCTAGCAGTGCGCAGGGTAAGACAGAGATCTTATGGCTGAGTCAAGCAGGTTTTCGTATTAAGACCCCGAGCGGGAAGGTGATCTTGATCGACCCTTGGATTACTGGCGGCCCAAAGACTCCGCCTCAATACAAGAATGATTTAGCTGCCATTGGCCCAATTGATTTGTTGTTAGTGACTCATGCGCACGTTGATCATATTGGTGATGCACCTGCATTAGCTAAGATGAACAATACTAAGTTATATGGCCCTGCTGACATGGTAACGCCCCTCATTACTTTAGGTGCATTGCCTGCTGATTTAGGACATCGTTTTAATAAGACTGGTCGCGTAACGCCTTTACCTGGAATTAAGGTTACAGCTGTGCAAGCTGAGCATTCTTCATTACTTGTTTGGAAGAACCCTGCAACTGAAAAAATGGAATCTCATCCTGCTGGCGAAGCGATGGGCTACATCATTCAATTAGAGAATGGCTTCAAGATTTGGCACATGGGCGACACAGGCTTATTCGGTGATATGAAATTTATCAGTGAGCATTACAAGCCAGATCTCGTCATGATTCCAATTGGTGGAAATTTCACAATGGCACCAGATGACGCTGCTTATGCATTACGCACTTGGGTTAAGCCAAAAATGGTTATCCCAATGCATTACAACTCTAATCCAATGACAAAAGGTACCTTGGCAGAGTTCCAGGAAGCCATGAAGGGAAGTAATATCAAAATTATTCCTATGACCGAAGGTGAAACTGTTCAGCTTTAAGTTGCTACAGACTTTTATTCAATAGGATGTTGTGAATTCCATTTCTCCTGCCGTGAGGGCTCAACTAGCCCCTCACGGTGTTCTTTACGCCGCCGTGTATTTAGGTAACTTTCTGTTAGTTACCGGTAGATCTTCTTCTGGTGAACCCACTGGTATTGCGCCTGATATTTGCCGGGCTATTGCTCAGCGCTTAGGTGTCGAACTCAAGCTACAAGGTTGCGAAACACAGGATGAAGTAGTGAATTCGGCTGCTGATGGGAAGTGCGGTATTGCATTGGTGGGGTCTGATCCAGCTCGCGCTAAAAGAGTGACATTTACGCCTGCCTATGTAGAGCTTGAGGCTAGCTATTTAGTTCCTGCTAACTCGTCTATTGTCGATGTCTCTCAGGTTGACCAGCCCGGTATTCGGATCGCCTCATTTTTCAAGAGCGCCTATGATCTTTGGCTGCAGCGCAATCTCAAGCATGCGACCTTGGTCCATGCAGACAGTGTGCAGGCTAGTAATGAGTTATTTGTTAGAGAAAAATTAGATGCTCTTGCAGGGCTCAAAACAGGGCTAGTGTCTGCTGCTCAAAAAATTCCAGGTGCGCGCATACTCGATGGTCAATTCACCGGTATTCAGCAGGCGATTGCTGCTCAAAAGTCACACCTAGAGGCTATTGAATTTTTAAGTACTTGTGTTGAAGACTTTATTACTACGGGTTTAGTAAGCGCTTTAATTGCCCAATATCAAGTGCAGGGATTATCAGCTGCGCCACTGACTAAAAAATATTAAGATATTTAATATGAAAAAAATTGCGCTATCTTTTATTACTACTCTGGCCATATTGAGTCAGCAGAGTGCTTTTGCTCAGGCTGATACTTATCCAAATCGTCAAATTAAGATCATCTCGCCATTCGCTACGGGCGGTATTGCTGATGGTTTTTCAAGGATTATTGCTCAGGGTTTAAGTGAGGCTTATGGGCAGCCTGTCATTGTTGAGAATAAGACTGGTAGTGGCGGAAATATTGGGGCTGATTTTGTTGCTAAATCTCCCGCCGATGGCTATACCCTCATCATGGGTAGTATTGGTACGCACGCAGTCAATCCCTATCTTGTCAAAAGTATGCCTTATGACCCGATGAAGGATTTTGTGCCAGTAGTCTTTGTGCTCGATGCCGAGGGTTTATTAGCTGTTAATCCAACTCTTCCGGTTAAAAGTGTTAGTGAGTTGATTGCTTATTTAAAGGTAAATCCCGGTAAGGTGGCTTATGGCTCTGGTGGAATTGGTACGGCCAGTCACCTAGCAGGTGAACTCTTTATCCTTACCACTAAAGTGGATATGATTCACATTCCTTATAAGGGTAATGCACTTGCTATTACAGATTTAATCGGGGGGCAAACACAAGTGATGTTTGCAACTATGCCCACCATTCTTCCGTATGTGAAAAGCGATAAGTTACGTGGCTTGGCAGTAACGGGGGCTACTAGGGATCCGTCGATGCCAGATCTGCCTAGTATTAGTGAAACACTCCCCGGTTTTGATGTTAAAAACTGGATTGGCCTATTTGCACCAGCCGGGACTCCCCCAGCCGTTGTCAAAAAGCTCCATGCCGAGGTCAGTAAAATCATGCAGCAAGCCTCTGTGCAGAAAAAGCTAGAGTCTGAGGGGGCCAAGTATTACGCCATGAGCCCTGAGGCTTTTGGGGTCTTTCAGAAGAAAGAATCTGCGCGCTGGGGCAAGATTATTAAAAGCGCCGGCATCAAACCAGAATAGCGCCTTCAGCGTTGGGAAGCAGCTTCCCTTAACTCCGCATATAATCTTCTAAGCATCTGAATTAAAAGGGATTATTCCCAAAAATCCATTTCTGCTTGTTTGACAGTCCTAATGGGCTCTTGGACAATGCATGCGGTGGTTTGATTCAAGCCACAGCCTCACATGACAGCTCACATTTCCACAACCTCTAGTAACCCTGCCTTGGTGCTTGAAGCCCATGAACTTTGTTGTGTCCGCGGTGAAAGAGAGTTATTTTCCGGCCTCAATTTGCATATTAGTTCAGGAAACTGTTTGCATGTCCGTGGTGAGAATGGGGTTGGTAAAACTAGTCTCTTGCGCCTCTTAACAGGTTTATCAAAACCAGAATCTGGTGAAGTACTTTGGGGTAATCAATCCATTGCGCTTGATCCTATTGCCTATCACCGCGAGCTCTTATTTCTGGGGCATCGAGATGCTTTAAAAGAAGATCTCACTGCTTTAGAAAATATACAGATGTACGCAGCGCTAGATGACGTCACTCTTCCTCAAGAAAAAGCCCTGGCAAGTTTATGGCGTTTTGGTTTGCGTGGCCGCGAAAATTTACCCGTCAATTGTTTGTCTGCAGGACAAAAGCGACGAGTTTTAATGGCGCGCATGTCAACGCGTCAGGCCAAGCTATGGATTTTGGATGAGCCCTTTAATGCTTTAGATATTCAGGCAGTTCATGAGTTGCAGAATTTAATGATTGAACATCTCTCTACTGGCGGTCTTGTAGTATTCACTAGCCATCAAGAGATCAATATTCCCAATGTGCAGGTGCTAGAGCTATGAGAGCCTTGCTTGCCATCATCCACCGCGATTTGCTTTTGGTCATGCGCCGTAAGAGTGAGGTTCTGACTGCATTATTTTTCTTTGTAGTGGTAACGAGCTTATTTCCGCTTGGCATTGGTGCTGATGCCGCCTTATTAAGAAAAATTGCCCCCGGCGTTATTTGGGTTGCCGCTTTGCTTTCCACCTTATTAGGTTTACATCGCATGTTTGCAGCGGATTATCAGGATGGGGCTTTAGAGCAGTTGGTTTTATCGCCGCAATCCATGGTTTTATTGGTGACCGGAAAAATCATTGCGCACTGGATTGTTTGCGGTCTACCCTTGGTGTTATTAGCCCCCGTGATTGGTATCCAGTTTGATTTAGATGCTGGTTCTTTATCGGTATTGATGTCTACCCTTTTACTG